>Ga0209777_10000310_pt1 | contig 82643 bp, 94 predicted proteins | sample FrelakmetHBP12HB_FD_187147 | JGI IMG/M metagenome (GOLD analysis project Ga0209777, IMG submission 187147) | Freshwater lake sediment microbial communities from the University of Notre Dame, USA, for methane emissions studies -HBP12 HB (SPAdes)... | ecosystem: Environmental > Aquatic >...
GAATGTTGGCCTGATCCATGCAAGGCGCACGGGCAGGAAGAAGAGGTAAGCAAACATGGTCAAAAAGGAATTCACTTATTATGGCAGGGGGCTTGAGGAGCTGAAGCTCATGAGCCTCCAGGAGCTGGCAGCAATTTTGCCGGCAAGGGCCAGGAGGTGCATCAGGAGAGGGTTCACCGAAGCACAGAAAACCTTCCTGAAGAGGCTTGAAAAAAAGAACAACCTAAAGACCCAGTGCAGGGACATGATTATACTTCCTGTAATGATAGGAAAAATAGTCAGGATTTACAACGGCAAGGAATACATGCCGGTCACAATAACAGAGGAAATGCTGGGGCACTGCCTTGGCGAGTTTGCGATGACAAGAAAAAGGGTTCAGCACAGCGCTCCGGGAATCGGCGCAACAAGGTCAAGCGCCAGTATTTCAGTGAGGTAAAATGGCTTACAAGTATGCAACCAGGGAATTCGGGGAAAACATGGCAAGGGCAGCAGGAGTAGCACTGCCCATATCAACCAAGGTCGCTGTTGAGATATGCAGCTGGCTAAGGGGAAAGAACCTCAACTTGGCAAAGGAGATGCTGAACAAGGTTATTAGGATGGAGATGGCTGTGCCATACAGGAGATACAACCAGAACATTGGCCACAAGGCCGGCAAGGGAATGGCAGCCGGAAGGTTCCCGGTAAAGGCTGCGAGCTATGTGCTTAAGCTTATTGAGGCTGTTGAGGCAAACGGCCAGTATAAGGGCCTTAACACAGCCAACCTGGTGATAACACACATCTGCTGCCACAGGTCTGCAAGGGCATGGCACTATGGCAGGCACAGGGGAAGGAAGATGAAGCGCACAAGCGTAGAGCTTGTTGTCCAGGAAAAGGCACAGCCTGAAAAGAAAGGCAAGAAGGCTGGGGAAGCGCCAAAAGCCGAGGTCAAGGCAGAGAAGCCTTCAAAGAAAGCAGACAAAAAAGATAATACTCATAACAAGGATAACAAGGCCGCTGAAGAAAGCAAAGGGGGGAACTAGATGGCTATCGAGAGGAAATTCGTTGCGCAGAACCTCAAGGAGTTTGAGATTGGCGAATTCATAATGGAGAACCTGAAGAAGGTCGGATACAGCCACACCAAGCTGCAGAGGACTCCTCTTGGAGAAAAAATCATAATTTCGGCATCACGCCCGGGACTGCTCATTGGCAGAAAGGGCCAGAATATAAAAAATCTTACAAAGACGCTGAAGAAGCGCTTTGGCCTGGAGAACCCGCAGATTGAAATCGGCGAGGTTGACAGCCCGGACCTGGACCCGCAGATAATTGCGGAGAGGATTGCCAACTCCATGGAGAGGTTTGGCAGCGCCAGGTTCAAGGCAATCGGCCACAAGGTCATGGAGTCTGTTATGGCCGCAGGCGCGCTGGGCGTCGAGATTTTAATCGCCGGAAAGATACCGAGCGCAAGGGCAAAGAGCTGGCGGTTCTACCAGGGCTACCTTAAAAAGTGCGGGAACATCTCGCAGACAGGTGTAAGGAAGGCCTATGCTGCTGCAAACCTCAAGTCAGGAACAGTGGGCATACAGGTAAGGATAATGCCGCCGTGGATAAAGCTGCCTGACGACATTGGCCTCAGGGAAGAGAAAGATGTTGTTGCCGGGGAAGCCGCGGCTGCTGAGGAAATTGCAGCTGAGGAGAGGGCAGAGGAAGCCCAAAAGGAAGAAGCAAAGGCAGAGCCTGAGAAGCCGAAGAGAAAGCCAAGGAAGAAGGCAGTGAAGCAGGAAAAGGAAACGAAGGAAACGCCTGCTGAGAATACTGAATCATAAATCATACTAACGTGAAAAAATGAAATCAACTGAAATGAGGAAGCTGGGCGCAAAGGAGCTGCAGGGAAAGCACAGCGAGCTGCGGCTTGAGCTGATAAAGCTGAACGCCCAGGTGGCAAGGGGGACAAACCCCAAGAGCCCTGGCCAGATAAAGCAGATAAAGAAGGGCATTGCCAGAATACTTACAGAACTAAAACAAAAGGAGAACACACAATAATGAGCGAAATCTGCTCTACGTGCGGACTGCCAAAGGAACTGTGCGTATGCGAGAGCATCGCCAAGGAGACGCAGAAGATAACCTCCCAGGTGGTGAAGAAGAAGTTCGGTAAGGTGTATACGGTGATTGCAGGAATTGACGACAAGGGAATTGACCTTAAGGACCTGACGAGAAAGCTGAAGTCAAGGTTCGCCTGCGGCGGCACAGTGAAGGAAGGCAAGATCGAACTGCAAGGCGACCATTCGGCCCGCATCAAGGGCGCGCTGGTTGAGCTGGGGTTCGCACCAGGCCTGGTGGAGACAAAATAGGAATGATGAGAAGCATACTGAAGGAGGAATTGATAGGCACACACACAAGGGTTGCTGCGGCAAAGAACAGCAAAAACACCGGCCTGGCCGGAACAATTATTGATGAAACAAAAAACACAATCACAATCAAAACAAAAGGCGGAAAAAAAATGCTGATGAAAAGCCAAGTGGCGCTTGAAATCATGAAAGGGGGCAAGAGGTTTCTGGTAGACGGAAAACTCCTGGCATCAAGGCCAGAGGAAAGGATAAAGAGGGCAGGGTGAATAATCATGGTCATAAACATCAAGGATATTCCAAAGCCGGCAAGGGTGTGCAGCGACAGGGACTGCCCGTTCCACGGCAGCGCAAAGCTCAGGGGCAGGACTTTTACCGGCACGGTCCTCAGCACAAAGATGCACAAGACTGCAACAGTGCAGTGGACAGACAGGAAATACATACCAAAATACGAGAGGTATGAAAAACGGAAGACTAAGATTCACGCCCACTCGCCTGAATGCCTTGACATACACGAGAATGACGAGGTCATGGTGTGCGAGACAAGGCCGCTGAGCAAGACCAAGCATTTCATAATCGTTAAGAAGGTGACTGGAAAATGAAGGCTGTAAAGGCAAGGATTGTCAGGGGGCTCCCCATGGGCGCCTTTGTTGAGACATGCGACAATTCCGGCGCAAAGCTTATCCGAATCTTTTCAGTTAAGCATGGAAAACCGGTCAGGAGAAGGAAGCCTGCTGCCGGCATCGGCGACCTTGTCATGGCAAGCGTCAAGAAGGGCAGGCCTGACATGAGGAAGCAGGTTGTCTTCGCAGTCATAGTAAGGCAGAGAAAGGAGTACAGGAGGTATGACGGCACGAGAATCAAGTTTGAGGACAATTCCGCAGTTGTGCTCAAAGATGACAAGGGAACCCCAAAAGGCACAATACTAAAAGGCCCGATTGCAAAGGAGGCCTGTGAGCGCTGGCCCGGCATAGCAAAGCTGGCCAGCATAATTGTTTAGGAGGAAAAATGAAAACCTACTGGTCTTCAAAATGGAAGGCGAGCAAGAAGCCCGGAAAGCAGAGGAAGTATAGGCATAATGCCCCACTGCACATCAAGGGCAAGTTCCTGAACAGCCACCTGTCAAAGGAGCTCAGGCAGAAGCAGCACACCAGGGCTGCCAGGGTAAGGAAGGGCGACAGGGTGAAGATACTTCGGGGCAAGTTCAGCGGCCAGTCGGGAAGGGTTGATGTGGTTGATGTCAAGAGGTCCAAAATCTTCATCTCGAAGATTGAGCTGATAAAGAAGGACGGGACAAAGAAGCAGGTTGCCATTGAGCCGTCCAATATCATGATTGTTGAGTTATACGCCGATGACAAGAGGAGATTCGGCAGCCAGACAACTAAAACAAAGAAGGAGTAGATAAGATGGTCAAAAATCACCTGAAGCGAATCGCAATGCCAAGGACATGGAAGGCAAAAAACAAGAAAGGAATCATGTTCATCACCAGGCCAAAACCAGGGAAAAAAATGCTTTACAGCATGCCCCTGATTACACTGCTGAAGGAAATGCTCGGGCTTGCAAGGACAAGCAAGGAAGCAAAATTCATACTCACTGAAAAGAACGTGCTGGTCAACGGCACACGGGTCAATGAGCCAAAATACCCTGTTGGCGTTTTTGACTGCATTGAGATAAAGGAGCTTGGCCAGTTTTACAGGATGGTGCTGGACAGGGGGGGCAGGCTTCATCTGGTCTCCACTGACAGGAAGGATGCTGAACTCAGGCCAGTCAAGGTAAAATGCAAGACTATGCTCAAGAAGGGAAAGGTGCAGCTCAACTTCAGCGACGGGACAAACCTCATTGCTGACAAGGGCTATGCGGTGGGCGACGTGCTCCTGCTGAAGCTGCCCAAGACCATTGAATCTGTAATCAAGCTGGAGAAGGGCGCCCTGGTTTATATTGTCGGCGGAAAAAACTCCGGCAAGACAGGCGTGGTGAAGGATATTGCCCCTGACGGGGTCACTTTCACTGCTGACAGCAGGGACTTTAAAACCCTGAAGGAGTATGCATTCCAGATTGGAAAAGACAAACCGGTGATTAAGCTCAATGACTGAAACAAACATAATGCGCGGAATAAGGGTTGCCAAGGTGACGCTCAACATTGGCACAGGAAAGGAGCAGGGCAACCTGGACAAGGCGCTTAAGCTGCTTACAAGCCTGGCTGGCGCAAAGCCTGTCAAGTGCATCTCAAACAAGAGGATTCCCGGCTGGGGGCTGAGACCAGGCCTGCCTGTCGGCGCAAAGGTCACGCTCAGGAGGAATGTTGACAAGCTGATTGCCAACACCCTCTATGCCATAAACAACACGCTTGGCCCGAACAACTTTGACAACATGGGCAATATCGCCTACGGCGTGCCGGAATATATTGACATTGCCGGCGCAAAATACGACCCGGAGATTGGCGTCATGGGACTCCAGGTTTCAATAACACTTGAAAGGCCCGGCTACAGGATAAAAAGAAGAAAAATCAGGAAGGGCCAGATACACAAAAGCCATATCATAAACAAGCAGGAAGCAATTGGCTTCATGAAGGAAAAGTTCAAGATTAAAATCTCAGGTGAAGAATAATGACCACAAGCGACTACAGGAAGGTGCTCAGCCAGATTGGCTCAAAGCCTGTCAAAGTTATAAGATTTAACAAGTACAATGTCCCGAAGGAAAGAAGCTGCTCTGTGCTCAACAGGAAGTGCAGGCGCTGCGGAAGGAACGGCGGCCACATACAAAAATACGGCCTCAACCTCTGCAGGCAGTGCTTCAGGGAGATTGCAACAAGGATAGGATTCAAAAAATATAGTTAGGTGCTGAAAAATGTCATTAAACAACCCGCTGGCAAATGCATTGTCAACAATAATGAACCACGAGAGGCTTGGAAGGAATGAGTGCAGCACAAAGCCTGCATCAAAACTCATCAAGTCCGTGCTCAGGATAATGAATGAGAACGGCTACATAGGAAGCTTCACAGAGGTTGAAGACGGAAGGGGGAATTTCCTTGTGGTCAACCTGCTGGGGAGGATTAACGGCTGCGGAGTCGTGAGCCCAAGGTTCTCATTCACAATCAGCGAGCTTCCCAAGTTTGAGAAAAGGTTCCTGCCGGCAAAGGACTTTGGCATACTTATTGTCTCAACATCAAAGGGCCTCATGACACATCAGGAGGCAAAAAAGAACAAGATAGGGGGCAAGCTGGTTTCATACTGCTACTGACAAAATGGGCAAGAAGGAAAAGAAGCAACTGAAGAAGAAGGGACTGCACGAGGAGATTGCAATACCTGAAGGCGTGGCTGTCTCAGTTAATGGCCCCGAGGTCACTGCAAAAGGCAAGTATGGCGAATGCACAAAAAGGCTTGTATACCCGGGCGTTGAGATAAGCGCAAACAGCGGCAAGCTGGCGCTTGGCTCAAAGAAGTCCAACAAGCTGCTTAACAGGATGATAAAAACCTACAAGGCCCACATAAAGGGAATGATTAAAGGCGCCAGTGAGGGCCACAGGTATGCGCTGAAGGTGTGCGCAAGCCACTTCCCAATGAACGTGGCAGTGCAGGGCAGCCAGGTCATTATCAAGAATTTCATCGGAGAGAAAGTCCCAAGGGTGCTTGACCTTGTGCCAGGCGTGAAGGTGTCTGTGGACGGCACCACCATCAATGTGGAGAGTGCTGACAAGGAGAGGGCAAGCCAGACCGCAGCCTCGATTGAGCAGATTACCAGGAGGCCCGGCTATGACACCAGGGTTTTCCAGGACGGGATTTACATTACCAACAAAGACGGCAAAGAGGTTAAGTAAATGGTAGACATAAAGAGATTGCTCGAAGCCAGGAAGAATACCAAGAGGCGAAAGCCGCACTTCCTCAAGACAGATGCTCACAAGAAGGCAAGGCTTGCAATGAAATGGAAGCGGCCAAGGGGCATACACTCAAAGAGAAGGGAGAACCGCAAGGGTTATCAGATTACTGTAAGGACTGGCTACGGCTCGCCGGCAGATGTGAGGGGGCTGCACAAATCAGGCCTTATGTTCAGGATAATAAACTCGCCTGCGGAGCTGGCGGTATTTGACCCGAAGAAGGAGGGCGTTGTCATCGGCACCCAGGTCGGCATGAAGAAGAAAACAATGATTGTCAGGAAGGCCCTTGAGATAAAGGCCGTCATACTCAACCTGAAGGACCCGGAAAAGTTCCTCAGGGACACTGAAGAGCTTTTCAAGAAGAAGCTGGAAAACAAAAAGAAAAAGGCTGAGGAAAAGGAGAAGAAGAGAAAGGAGAAAGAGAAGGCAGCTGAAGAAAAGGAAAAGAAGGAAGAGAAAAAGGAACCTGCTAAGGAAGTTGTCTCAGAAGAGGAAAAGAAAGAGCAGGACAAAAAGGAGTTTGACAAGCTGCTGACACAGAAGGAGTGATTTGAGATGGGAATTAATGTTCAAAAAAGGCTGGCGGGGTATATACTTAAGACAAGCAGGCATAACATCCGCTTTGACCCGCAGCGCCTTGATGAAATTAAGGAAGCAATTACCAAGGCAGATATAAAATCGCTCATATCCGACGGGGCCATAACTGTTGCCAATACCAAGGGCCCATCCAGGGCAGGCGCCAGGAAAATAAGGGCACAGAAGAGAAAGGGAAGGCAGAAGGGCGCCGGAAGCAGGAAGGGAAAGGCTGGCGCAAGGCAGTCAAGAAAGGGCAGGTGGATAAATGGAGTAAGGCTGCAGCGTGCGTTTTTAAAAGAGCTTAAGGAGAAAGGGATGCTGGAAAGGAGCATATACAATGGGCTCTACCTTAAGGTTAAGGGCGGATTTTTCAGAAGCAAGAGGCACATCAAGCTTTACATAACCGAGCACAAGCTCGTAACGGAGAAGAAGGCGTAAAATGGCATCAAAAAGGCTAACTGTTGTTCCCTTCACGCGGATTCGCGAGGGGAAAACCGACTACAAGAAGAGGCTGGCCATGCTCAAGTCAGGCAGGACCAGGGTAATCATAAGAAAGTCAAACAAGAACCTGTTGGTGCAGGCAGCAGACTACAAAGCCAACGGGGACAAGGTGATATTAACAACAGGCTCATGGGAGCTCGGGAAGCTTGGCTGGAAATACAGCTGCAGCAACATCCCGGCAGCTTACCTTACAGGGCTGCTGGCTGGGAAAAAGCTAATGAAGGCCGGCGTCAAGAATGCTATTGTTGACCTGGGCCTTTACATGTCAGTAAAGGGCTCACGGCTCTATGCTGCAGTCAAGGGCGTTGCTGATGCAGGCATTGACCTGCCCCACTCAAAGGAAATCCTGCCAAGCGATGACAGGATAAGGGGCGAGCATGTTGTTAAGCATGCGCAGAGCCTGAAGGGAGAAGGGCTTAAGAAGCAGTTTTCAGGCTACTTAAAGGCCAATCAAACCATTGATATTCCAAATAATTTCGATGAAGTCAAGAAAAAGATAATGGGTAACTAAAATGGCTAAGGAAGAGATTGAACCTGTGAGATTAACCAAGGAAAAGGCAGAAGAGGAAGTGCTCACCGAGGTCAAGGACGAGGAGGAGGCACAGCTCGAGGCAGTTGAGAAGAGGAAGACTGACCTGGGCGGCTGGACCCCAAAGACCGGGCTTGGCAACAAGGTGAAGAGCGGCGAGATTAACGACATTAACTTTATACTTGACAACGGGCTTAGGGTGCTTGAACCTGAAATTGTTGATGCGCTCGTGCCCGGGCTTGAGACAGATTTGCTCATGATTGGCCAGTCCAAGGGAAAGTTCGGCGGCGGCCAGAAAAGGATATTCAGGCAGACGCAGAAAAAGACAAAGGAGGGCAACAAGCCCCATTTCGCAACCATGGCGGTTGTTGGAAACAGGAACGGGTTCCTGGGCGTCGGCTACGGAAAATCAAAAGAGACTGTCCCTGCAAGGGAAAAGGCTATCAGGAATGCCAAGTTAAATCTTATGAAGATAAGAAGGGGCTGCGGAAGCTGGCAGTGCCACTGCACAAACTCGCACTCAATACCATTTGAGGTTATCGGCAAGTGCGGCTCTACAAAGCTGAAGCTCATGCCTGCGCCAAAAGGCACCGGGCTCTGCGTTGAGACAGAGTGCGCAAAGCTGCTGGCGCTGGCAGGCATAAAGGATGTATGGAGCAAGACTTATGGCCAGACCAGGACAAAGCAGAACCTCATCGCTGCCTGCGTCAAAGCGCTGCTCACGCTGCTGCAGACCAAGACCCGCCCTGAGCACATCCAAAAGCTTAACATTGTCGAGGGTATAATCCGTGGAGATGAAAAGAAAGACAGCGAAGGTGAATCCAGTTGAGCGGAGTTAAGGAGATTATGGAAGACTACAAAAAGGCAGAGGAGCAGAAGAAAAACCCCGGCCGCATTGCAGTAGTCAGGGTAAGGGGCGGCGTTGGCGCAGAGAGCTCAGTAAAATCCACTCTAAACATGCTTTGCATTCACAGGAAGAATTACTGCAGTGTCTATGCAGCTACGCCTGGCATCACAGGTATGGTAACCAAGGTGAAGGATTATGTCACCTGGGGAGAGATTGACGATGCAACCTTCAAGGAGCTTATGGATAAGAGGGCGGAGAAGGACCCGAGGGACCCAAAAAAGACCAAAAAGTTTTTCAGGCTCAGCCCGCCAAGGGGCGGATTTGAGAGAAAAGGGATAAAGACAACATTCCAGAACGGTGGAGCCCTTGGCTACAGGGGCAAGAAGATTAACGGCCTTATTAAGAGGATGATTTAGATGAAGTTCAGGAAAACAAAGAGCCACAGGTTCAGGGGAAGCCATACGCACGGCTGGGGCTCAAAGAAGAAGCACAGGCATGCCGGCCACCGGGGCGGAAGGGGCAATGCGGGTTCAGGCAAGAGAGGAGACGCAAAGAAGCCATCATACTGGAAGGAGAAATACTTCGGCAAGTTCGGCTTTGTAATGCATGGCATGAAGGAAGAGATAAATGCAGTCAATATAAAGGATGTTGAGCGCATGCTCGCCAGTTTTGTTTCAGGCGGCTTTGCAAGCGAGAAGTCGGGGATTTACACAGTTGACCTTAACAAGGCAGGCTACAACAAGCTGCTTGCTACGGGCAGGGCAACAAAGAGATTAAATATCACTGTTAATTATGCTTCACCGTCAGCTGCTGAAAAAATACAGAAGGCAGGAGGCAGCTTAACCCTGAAGCATAAGGCTGAAAAGAAGGCTGCTGCACCAAAGGCAGAGAAGGCCAAGGCAGCAGCAGAATAAAACCCAAAAGGGGGCAACCATCCATGGGCGCATTTGACAACATCTTATTCAATCTTCCTGAAGTTGAAGGCCCAACACAGAAACGGCTGTCATTCAAGGAAAAGCTCAAGTGGACAGGCATTGTACTTGTTCTGTTCTTCATACTCGGCCTTATCCCCCTGTTCGGCCTGGGGAAAAACGCGCTTACTAATTTTGAATACCTGTCAATGATTCTCGGAGCTTCCTTCGGAAGCATAATCTCCCTGGGCATCGGGCCAATTGTCACTGCATCCATTGTACTGCAGCTGCTCAACGGCTCAGGCCTGATGAAATTCGACCTTACTAGCCATGAGGGCAAGAAAAAGTTCCAGGGCATACAGAAGCTGATGACTTTCTTCTTCATCCTGTTTGAGGCTTCAATATATGTGTTCATGGGCGGGCTTGCGCCGCCTACAGGCAACGTGCACTATTTTACCCTACAGCTGCTGCTCGTATTCCAGCTAACGCTGGGCGGGGTGCTCATACTTTACATGGATGAGGTTGTTAGCAAGTGGGGCTTTGGCTCAGGCGTCAGCCTGTTTATTGCAGCAGGAATCAGCCAGGAAATATTCATAAGGGCCATAAGCTGGCTTCCTGGCCCCCAGTCATCCAGCGAATTCACCTATGCAACAGGCGCAATACCTGCGCTGTTCCAGGCGCTGGCCCAGGGCGACTCAAGCACTGCAGCGCTGAAGTTTGCCGCCATTGCCGCAACAATTGTTATTTTCGTGCTTGCGGTTTACCTGCAGGCTATGAAGGTTGAGATTCCGCTTTCATTTGGAAGGATAAGGGGCCACGGCATAAGGTGGCCTCTCCAGTTTGTCTATACAAGCAACATCCCGGTAATCCTTGTCTCTGCGCTGATGGCTAACATGCAGCTCTGGGCAAGGCTTTTGCAGAATACAAAGTTCCCCATACTCGGCACATACGGCGCAAGCTCAAACGTCCCCCAGTCAGGGCTGGTAAAATGGATTTATTCGCCGAACATTGTTGAGCACGTAATAACCTCGACGCTGAGCTGGACGCACATTGGCCAGGCCGCAGGCTACTTTATTTTCATGATTCTGGGCTCGGTTGTGTTTTCCTGGTTCTGGGTGCAGACCTCAGGCATGGATGCGAGAAGCCAGGCAAAGCAGATAATGTCGTCAGGGCTGCAGATACCCGGCTTCAGAAAGGACGAGAGGGTTCTTGAGAGGCTGCTGGAAAGGTATATTGGCCCGCTGACAATAATGGGTGCCATTGCTGTCGGCGTGCTGGCTGCAACAGCTGACCTGCTGGGCGCGCTTGCCCACGGCACAGGAATCCTGCTGACTGTCATGATTGTCTACAGGCTCTATGAAGACATTGCAAGGCAGCACATGATGGACATGTCGCCCATGATGAGAAAGTTCATGGAGTAATCAGGCAAATAAAGAGGTGGAACTAAAATGTTTTTAGACCCCATATTCGCACCACTGCTTAGCATATCTCCATTCTGGGCGATTTTCATAATCTCACTGGTGCTATCGCTGATAATCACCATAATCTACAAGTTCATGACCAACCAGAGCGAGATGAAATCCCTTAAAGAGGATATTAAGAAGCACCAGAAGGAGATGAAGGAGAACAGGGGCAACCCACAGAAGGTCATGGAGATACAGAAAAAGGCCATGGACAAGAACATGAGGTATATGACGCAGAGCATGAAGCCAACGCTTGTGACCTTTATCCCGGTAATCCTGCTGCTTGGCTGGCTGAGTGCGCATATTGCCTACTATCCGATTGCTCCGGGCGAGAATTTCACCGCAACAGCGGTTTTTGACAACAGCTATATCGGGAATGTGACGCTGGAAGCGCCTAATGGTATGAATATCCTGTCTGCAGCCACCCAGAACGTGGCTGGCGGAAAGGTAGAATGGCTGCTTAACGCAGCTGCAGGAAGGTATACGCTCAATTTCAGGTTCGGCACAGAGCAATACCAGAAAAAAGTGCTGATAACTCCTGAGCTGGGCAGCTATGAAACTCCTGCTCAAAAGATAACCAACAGCAAGCTGAAGCAGCTGACAGTCAGCAACAAACCAATAAAACCACTGGGCAGCATAGGCATATTTGGCTGGCACCCGGGCTGGCTGGGAACATACATAATTCTGTCCCTTATATTCAGCATGTCGCTTAGAAAGCTTTTTAAACTACACTAAAATCCCCCTCTATAGGAGCAAAAATGCCATCAGGACATCATAAATCAAGGACAATGCGAAGGGTGTTCGTGAAAACACCCGGAAAACGGACAGTCATGCATTACAGGCTTAGGAAGCCCAGCAAGGCTATCTGCGCCAGCTGCGGAGCTGTTCTGGCAGGTATGGCCAGGGAGAGGCCCTACAAAATGATGAACATGGCAAAGTCAATGAAAAGGCCCGAGAGGCCATTTGGTGGCATACTGTGCAGCAGGTGTATGAGGGCTGAGATTAAGGCCAGAGCAAGAAAGTGATTAATATGTTTGATGTGGGAAGGGTTTGTGTTAAGATTGCCGGAAGGGATGCTGGCAGGAAATGCGTCATTGTTGACATAGTTGATGCTAATTTTGTAATTGTTGACGGCCAGACAAGGAGGCGAAAGTGCAATGTCAGGCACCTTGAACCGCTTGACCTGGTTGTCAAGCTTGCAAAGGCTGCAAGCCATTCAGTGGTTGCTTCTGAACTTAAGAACGCAGGGATTGAGGTTGCTGAGAGGATGCCGGCAAAGGAGAAAAAGGCCAGGCCAAAAAAGCAGAAGAAGAAAAAGCAGTCTCCGGCTGAGGAGATGAAAAAGGCCAGGAAGCCAAAGGAAAAGAAAGAAAAGGCAAAGGAAGAGAAAAAGGCTGCTGCTGAATAGAAAATTATTTATACGCGGGTTCTATTTTTCATATTATGGCTGATGTACCCTATTTTGAACTGCTTAAGAAAGGCTTCAGGCAGTTCCTTGGCAACCTTCCGCTTTTGCTTACCCTCCTTGTATCAATTATATTATTGGCGGGTTTCCTTATTGTGCTTTGCATTGAACTGGTGTTGCTGCTGGTCATAAACAAAGGCCCGATACTGGCTGTGCTTAGCCAGCCTGAGCTGCTGGCAGGCCTGTTCAGCCTGAAAAACATTTTCCTGCTGGCGCTGTTCTTAATCATTGACATTGTAATCCTCCTGGCAATTGGCGCATATTCGGCAGGCATGAAGATTGGAATGTATAAGGAGATAATTGACACAGGCAGGACCTCTGCCAGGAACATGTTCAGCTATGGCAGAAGATTCTTCGGGATTTATTTTGGGTATGAAATCATAAGAATGATGCTGTTCCTGGTGCCAATGGCAGTGCTTGGAGGAATCGCAGTTTTGGCGCTGGCTGCCTCAAATGTGCTGGGCGTGATTCTTATACTGCTGTTTATGCTGGTGTTTATTGCCTATGCATTCTTCCTGTCATTCGGGCTCTTTTTTGTCAATCCCATTATTGTTTCAAGAAAGGGCACTGCCCAGGATATTGTCAAGGCATCGTTCAGCTACATGAAACAGAATTTCTGGCATGTCTTCGCTACCTGGGGCATAACCGTGCTGGTCTTTATTGGCGTTGCCATTGTGCTGTCTCCGCTGGATTACATTGTGACTCCGGCAGACGCCACGGCTCTAACAGCAGCCCTGGTTGCCAGCAGTATAATCTTGGGTGTTATCAGGGCAATAGTAAACATAATCATGGGCTTTGGCACTGACCTGTTCAGGTTTAATTCCTATTTCTACAACCCAAGAAGAAAGTAGTCCTCTACCAGAGACAAATTTGAGGTTAATACGGCTAAAGTGCCGAAATCAATAAATAATACCAAGGGGGTGGTGTTTGCTATGGATGACATTGATGGTGTTGTTGATGATGACGTTGTTGATATTCTGGCCTTGGAGATAATGGCAAAGAATCACCCCACTTATTCTGGTGGCCTTGGTCAGGTTGTCGGCGACATGATTAAAGCCGCATCAGACATCAATTTTCCGATGGTTGGCACCATACCCTTCTATCCGGAGGGCTATTTTAAGCAGAAAATTGTGGACGGCAGGCAGGTGGAAGACTTCCCCCTGCTGAACCCTGAAGAGATATTTGAAAAAATTGATGGTGATTTTAAGGCCAGGTTTGACGGCAGGGAAATCCACCTGGAGGTTTATCTTGACACTTTTGTTGGCAGGTCAGGCAAAGTCCCTGTTTATTTTGTAAGCACAGACAGCCCAAAAAATACCCTGGAGGATAGGAAGATTATCTCGCGCATTTACCAGGGCTCGGCGCTGCCGCAGCGGCTGGTTTTTGGCTTTGGGGCAGTCAATGTGGCAAAAGAGCTCGGCCTGAAAATAAAAAAATTCCATATTAATGAGGGCCACACTGCATTTGCGCCGATTGCCTTTATGCCTGAGGTAGGGTGGGATGAATTAAAGGTCAGGGAAAAATTTGTCGGCACAACCCATACACCACTTCCAACAGGCCATGAAAAATTTTCTTATGGGGAGGTGCGGATGCTTGGGGGCGACAGGCTGCCCTACAACCTTGAGTGGTTAGGCGGCTACGGCTGCCTTAATACCACGCAGCTGATGATTAACCTGTGCAGTAAAGTCAATGCTGTATCGCGCGTGCACGGAGTGGTAACACGGGAAATGTTTCCAGGTTCAAATATCCAGCACATTACAAATGGCGTGCACGCATTTACCTGGACCTGCCCTGAAATCGGCGACCTTTTGGACAGGCACATCCCCGAATGGAGAAATAACCCGCAGATGATTAGCAATGCGCACATAATCCCAGATAATGAACTTTGGGATGCACATCTTGGCGCAAAGAAAACATTGGTTAGCTGCGTTAACGAGCAATATGGCGCCAATTTTGACACAGATAGGCTGACAATCTGCGTGGCAAGCAGGGCTGCCCCTTACAAGAGGCCAACTCTAATTGCCAAAGATATTGATGCCCTGGTTGAAGCCGCGGATGGAAAAGTGCAGTTAATCTTTGCAGGAAAAGCGCACCCCTATGATGGCATGGGAAAGGATGTTGTGGCAAACGAAGTGCATATTGTAAATGAGCTTAATAGAAGGGGTGTGAGCTCTGTTTTTGTGCATGATTATGACAGCGACAAGGCAAAGGTTCTGCTGGCAGGCGCTGACTTGTGCACGCACACGCCAATCCTGCGCATTGAGGCCTGCAAAACCAGTCCTGCAAAGGCTGCAAAGAATTTCGTGCAGTCCTGGAGCACGCTTGACGGCTGGGCATATGAACTTCTGCTTGACGGCTTTAACGGCTATGTGATTGGCTTTATTGGGGCTAATGAGCAACAAGAGCATGCAGACATGATGTCTAAACTTAAAAATGTCATAATACCTACATTCTATGAGGACAGGGGCAGGTGGATCTGGCAGATGAAAAACTGTGCTGCGACCATTGGCTCATACATGGACGCAGAGAGGATGCTTAAACAGTACATAAGGGAAATGTACAATAAATAAGGGGCTGCGGCATCTATTTTAGAAACATCTCGCTCAGATTCAACTCAAACGCTGCTACGGGCATGTCAATGCCCCAGCTTTCCAGCACCTTTGGATGGATTTCCCCGATGTAGGCTATCTTTTTTCCGTTGGCGCTTACCCTTGCAACCCTTCCTTCTATGAAAGAGCCGTGGTCTGTTTCTTCCATGGTATATTTAATGTCAAGGCACCTGAACAGATAGTCCATGACCTGCTTTATCTTTGTGAAGTCAGTGGCCTGGCTGCACAGCACAACTGCAAGCCTGTCGTTTTCTTCAACTCCTGTTTCTGTTGATGGATTTTTCCTGAACACTGTGCCAATATCAAATATGTTCTGTGGATATTCGTGGTGCTTGTTCTCATACAATACCTGCATAAGGCTGGGAATCATCCACTGCCTAAGGGTATTGTATTCTTTGGTTGCTGAGCTCGCAACTTCTACGGGGTCAAGCTTCAGGTTCATCCTGTCTGCCTGCGCCTCCCTGCTTGTCAGGTGGTAGGTGTTGACCTCAATCAGGCCAAGCCCTGCAAGAATCTCAGAGATTCTCCTTTTTATCCGCTCAAACCTGTCCTCTTCTGCAACGGTTGATATGGCAGGTATCTCTGCCCTGAAATTTTCATAGCCGTAGGCAATGGCAATATCCTCAACAAGGTCAATCTGGTGAAGCACGTCTGCCCTATAGGCAGGTATGAGTGCCTGCCTGTTCTGAAAGCCATAACCCATTCTCCCGAGCAGCCTCTCCACCTCGGCTTCCTTGAGGTTAAGGCCCAGGATTTTATTGGCATAGTGGAGGTCAAGGACCATCCTTCCCGGCTTCAGGTCAGGCGTGACATACTTTGCATTCGGATAAACCAGCTCCATGCTGCAAATCTCAGCGCCCATGTCAGCCATTGTTGTAACAAGGATGTTGAGGCACTGGGACTGCACCCTGAAATCAAAGCCAGAGCACTCGATGAATACCTCCCTTGTGGCCTCGGTAACCTTCCCAGTAATGTGGGAATTTATTATGGGCGGCATTGAAAGGATGTTGCCTGCTGAGTCAATAAATACCGGGAATTTTTCAAGGCCCTCAAGCAGGTGGCCATACTCCCTTCCTGCCGGGTGCTGCGAAAGTATCTGCCTGCCGGTCATCTCCCTAGGCGATTCAAGCGGCCTGAATTTTATCTGGTCTGGCTCCATTGCCTTGAAATAAATCGGGAGTGTAATGTGCTCCAGCGGATAGATGCCGATTGCAGCCCTCTTCCTGTTCCTGCAGAATGAGGCATGGAGCTTTTCCTGTATGCGTATCAGTTCCTTGATGTTCTCGTCACTGAGGCTGAGGTTTTTTGCTATGGCGCAGGCAGTGTAGGGCCTTATGTCCTTCACTGACTTGTCTATGATTACCTTTTCCCCGCTCGGCTTTACATCATATTCCCTAAGGCCTGGCTTTACACCCATAAACGTGCTGAATGCCCTGCTGAAGCCCTGCTCGCTCAGCATGTCAGGCCGGTTCGGGAATATTTCCACATTAATCTGGTCGCCTTCAATGCTGTCAAGGTCTGTGCCAAGGTAGCTTATTCTGTCCTTCAGCTGCTCGTCTGCGAGCTTTTTTCCCAGTTTCTTAAGCAATACCTGCTTGTGCAGTTTTATTGTTGGCATGTTCCTGTTTTTAACACTCAAAATTCCTGAAGGGAATTTTGTTGTTTTTCACTTTATGAATGATTTAATCTCCCTGAGCTGCTTCAGGTCATTCCTGTAAATATCCCTTATGTCTGTAAGCTGGTAATACTCCATCATTGTCCTTTCAAGGCCAAGGCCCCAGGCAAGCACAGGGATGTCTTTGCCAATTAGCGGGATTACCATTTCCGGCCTGAATATGCCTGCGCCGCCAAGCTCTATCCACTGCTTCTTGATTGGGTGCAGCACATCAACCTCGCAGCTTGGCTCTGTGTAGGGGAAGTATGCTGGCCTGATTCTCACATCCAGATAGCCCATCTTTTTGAAAAACTCCCTGAGATAGGCAACCAGGTGCCTCAGGTTGGCGTTTTCGTCAATGACAATGCCCTCCACCTGCATGAACTCAAACAGGTGGTGCCAGTCCAGCGCCTCGTTCCTGAAATTCTTGCCCACTGAGAAGAACTTTGCAGGCAGGTCTGACTGCTTAAGCGCAGCTATTGTCTTTGCAGACAGGCACGTTGTGTGAGTCCTCATGACATTCAGCTTTGCATTCTCCGGGTTCCATTTGTATTGCCAGCCGGTTGAGCCTTTTGTGCCTGTCTCATGGGCTTCCCTGACCTTTGCCACAAGCTTTGCATCAGGCAGCTTTCCCATTGCCGGGTCCTTAATATAGAATGTGTCCTGGAGCTCCCTCACCGGGTGGTCCTGGGCTGTAAACAATGCGTCAAAGTTCCAGAAGGATGTCTGGATAATGTTTCCTTTCATCTCCCTGAAGCCCATCTCTATCCAGATTCTCTTTACATAGTCAGCGGCCTCCCTGGCAAAGTGCCGCCTGCCGCCTGAGATTTGCGGGACATTTATCTTTAAATCATATCTCCTGAAAGCTGCAGCCTTCCATTTTCCGCTCTTGATGATTTCCGGGGTGAGCGGTCCCAATGGTTCAGCAATCCAACCACCTGATTCTATGTTTTTAGTTCTTGTTTTTGGCAAAACCCCAAAAACCTTTGCCCCAAGTTCGGTCAGCTCTGCAGTAACATCCTTTACCTGCACTGCCTGGATAATTCTCTTCCTCTTTTTTAATGCATCATAGGCAAAGCGCTCTTCATCTTTTAATTCATTTATCCCTATGTGCTGGTTTGAAAGCTTGTTCAGGAACTGCTCTTCAAGCGTTTCCTTCTTTACAAGGCTCCTGCCCTGGTTTGTCAGCGCAACCTTCTTGTCCCTGAACTCAATGGCTGCTTTTCCCCTAAGAAGGCCAAGCGCAACATTCAGCTCTTCTGCCTCAAGGTTTGCTGATTTTCTGATTTCCTCAAGCGATAAGACCTTATCTTCAAGAGCTGCCAGGAACCTCTTTTCCGGCAGGCCCTTTTTCAGGTAGGATTTTCCGTTCTCATCAAGTTCTATATGCTCCTTTGTTTCGCTTGTCAGCTTGATTAGGCTCTTGTTTTGCAGCCACTGGAGCGCCCTCATTACCTCAACCTCCTGCAGGCCTGATGCCCTGGTCAGGTCCTTAAGGGATTTTACCCTGGAAATATGAGGCAAAACCTTCCTCTCAAGAGGGTGCAGAGCTGCTGCTATTTTATCCATATCCATAACCTCTAAAAAATCAGCAAAATTATATAAAGCTTGTGATTTACCTTCTCCAATGGTGGGGGGAATGAAAAATCCAATCTTTGTCGTGCAGAAGCACCAGGCAACGCACCTGCACTATGACTTCAGGCTGGAGATGGACGGCGTGCTCAAATCCTGGGCAATTCCGAAGGAACCTTCCATGGACCCTGCTGACAAGAGGCTGGCAATTGAGGTTGATGACCATGACTTGAGCTATGCCGGTTTCTCAGGCACAATTGAAGAGGGATATGGCAAGGGCACTGTTGAGATATGGGACAAAGGCACCTATGAAATGATTAACAGGAAGGATTACAAGATGGTGTTTGAGCTGCACGGCAAAAGGCTGAAGGGCGGCTTTGTGCTGCTGAAGTTTGTGAAAGCCGGCCCTAAGAACTGGCTGTTTTTCCGAAAGAAAGAAGACGAGCCTGAGAAGGAGAAAAAGAATGCTGCTGAAAACAACTGATTTCAACCTGAAATACACCTTGGAGTGCGGCAATTTCTTCAGGTATTTTGAAAAGAATGGCTGGTATTACATTGCCACAGCAGACAGGGCGTTTAAGGCAAGGCAGAAAGCAAGCATGCTTGAGGTTATTGGCGCGGACAGGAAGTTTGCCGCCAGCTTCTTCAGGCTTGATGAGAATTACAGCGCCATGGTGAAGCACCTCAGCAGAGACAGGCACCTGAAGAAAGCAATTGAGGCATACAAAGGCATGCGGATTGTCCGGCAGGAGCCGTTTGAATGCCTTGTGTCGTATATTGTCTCGCAGAATTCAAACATCCCGCGCATAAGGAAGAATCTCAATGACATTGCAAGGCTCTTTGGCAGGAAGCTTAAGTTTGACAGCATTAATTTCTACGCATTCCCGAAACTTAGCCAGCTGGCTGGCAAAAAACTCAAGGAGTGCAGACTGGGTTACAGACATGAATACCTGTGCAGGCTCGTCCATGAGCTGGATTTGAAAAGATTTTACTCTCTGAAAAAGGTTAGTTATGAAGAAGCGAAAAAATACCTTGTAAGCCTGCACGGAGTTGGCAGCAAGGTGGCTGACTGTGTGCTTTTGTTCTCTCTGGGCTTTGATGAGGCATTTCCTGTTGATGTGTGGATAAAACGGGTTGTTGAAAATTTATATTTCAATGAAACGCCGATGACTGAGAAAGCCGTGCATGATTTCGGGAGAAAGCATTTCGGCAAGCATGCAGGCTATGCAAACCAGTTCCTGTATTACTATGGCAGGTCGCTGAAATGAATGTTGCGAAGATTGTTGAAATTCTGAAAAAAACATATTCTTCGGAAATGTTTGCAGAGGTGAATGGCAGGGAACCATATAAGGTGCTTGTCAGCTGCATCCTTTCGCTTAGGACAAAGGATGAGACAAGCTATCCTGCGTCAGAGAGGCTGTTCAGGCTTGCTAGCACGCCAAAAAATATGCTAAAGCTCACGCCGAAGCAGATTCAGAAGGCAATCTATCCTGTCTGCTTTTACAGGGTAAAAAGCAAAACACTTCTGGACATAAGCAAAAAGCTGCTTGACGAGTATAAAGGAAAGGTGCCTGACACCATTGATGAACTGCTGAAATTTAACGGGGTTGGCAGGAAGACCGCAAACATTGTTGTGACCTATGGCTTCAACAAGCCAGGCATAGCTGTTGACACGCATGTGCACAGGATTTCCAACAGGCTCGGGCTTGTTAACACGAAAACTCCTTATGAAACAGAGTTTGCTCTGCGCAAAAAGCTGCCAAAGAAATACTGGATTCCCATCAACGAGCTTCTTGTGCGCCACGGCCAGGCAATCTGCAAGCCAATCTCGCCCATGTGCAGCAAATGCCCGATTCACAGATATTGCAAGAGGGTTGGCGTTGGAAAGAGCAGGTGAATGCAAGAAATAATCCATTTAAGATATATTCTTTTGCGAAAAATATGGCTACTGCGGCACCTCTTCCTCGCCGACCAACTCGTCGTCCCGGACCTTCTTGTCTACCTTCTTCCAGAAACTGGATGTTGTGAGGAACCAGAGAACCACCAGCACAATGAGCACAATCAGAAGCCAGAAGTTGTGCTTTGGAAAAATGATGGAAAGTGTGAACACCAGCAGGAACAGGGCTGCGAAAACAACATGCCTTGTTTTTATCATAGCATGCTGCAGGATGTGCGGATTTATAAATCTATCGCACAAGACATAGCAATTCCGAAACCTTCTTGGACTTGTCCAAGAGGTTCGGAAACCGGAGGTTTCCGAAACCTATCAAAATTCTGCAGAATTTTGGAGGTTCGGAATTGCCTTGCAATTCCGGGTTCTGGTGCATTAACGTTTTATGGCTAGGGCGGTGCGTTTAGTTTGATTTGGGTTTTGGTTTAAGCGAGCTTAGTTTGAGAGAAATCTGATAAATATGACGTATTCAAACTCGCCCTTTGTTTGATATAGTCTCTAAAATCTCCAGAGGTTATATATGGCTTGCTTTTTTGCATCTCTGAATAACTATCAAATGATTCCATAACTTTGAGCATAGTATCAACCGCTTCAGTTTTGACGCATAACCTAAATAATTCCTTGTAGGTGTAATTTTTGAGGAATGGGAATCTTGAATTATCAACATCACTCTCATCATATAAAAGCCCCTTATTAAACGTCTCAACGGATAATTTGTTTGGATAGAATTGTTTAATCTTATTAATTATGAATTTGTGTGCTCCCTTTCCCTCCGGTCTTAGGAAAGGTGTAGTAGTCATTCTTCTCACTATTAAGTCATATCCTTCTAAAAGAGCATAGTGGGGATAGGATACCGTTTTCCTAACGAATCTTCGTGGGGCATCTAAACAAATAATCCCAATTTTCTCACTTTTGTCCATTTTTGAGAAATCTCTAACGCAATTATGTGTATATCTATATCTCCCTTTGCTTTGGTAAGGAACGCTCACTAAACCTTCTTGGTGAGAATCGTAGTAATCTGCGAAAGCTTGTTCAAAATCTTTTATGTTGTCCGTGTGTGGTATTTCAGGCACAATATTGAACTTATCTTCACATTCGTCTTCCATATACTTCTCGGCGAAAGCTAAATTTTGATTAAAAACATTTAATTTAAAAAGAGAAGATAAATAGGGTAGGGTCATGCCCTCATAATCGCCCACTTCATCACTAAGTTGCACAATGTTTCTTATTATCTGCTTAATCTGCTCAGACTTTAGATTAATATCAACTTTATTTAATGGTCTAAACTTCTTCTTATTCGTGCCGTCTTTTTGTCGTTCATAGACATATACACCTACAACGGGTTTGAGAATACAGGTTTTATCAGTTACGCTAGGGAGGTATCGCATAGCTTGTCTTTTTAATGCACAGAAATAATTATTATCTCTCTTGAGAAAACGTTTTGCATCCATTCTTAATTGTGCGAAGAAAAAATTATGCGGGTATTTTATGGAGTTAGTAATCCCATTTAAGTCACCGACATAATTTATTTCGGTAGATACGCATACTCGCTCTGGACTATTAAATGTTCCAAGCTCCGCCTTAATAGCTCCTGCCCTTGCACCTGTTTTATCTCTCGTGTTAAGCTTAAATTTAATCATTCTTTATCACTTCAATTTGGTCTATTACTTCATGGGGCATTACCAGTTTATACAGCCTCTTTCGTGCATCTTTTGGGTCTATGGTAATAGTCAGCCACCCCGACTTTCTCATCTCGGACAATGCCATACTCATATATGCTTTCTCCTTTTCTTTAACTGTTTTCATGGCATCCTTAAAACTAAATTCTCTATTATTATATTCCCTATAAAGCAGGGCATACTTCTCCATTAGCCATCTTGGGATTGGTTCTGCCATTTATTGAGTAGATATGGCATTTACATATATAAATCTTGCGGTTTTTACTCTAAATCAGAATGTCAATTCTCGCAAGTAAGAATTTTTAGCTCTATTTTTTCTTCTTCCTGTAATAGGCTCTTGAACTGGGTATCTCTTGCTCTAGTCAAATGTTCACAGAACCATTCCCCATTGTAAGCATAAACTTTTGTTGAACAATTATGGTTTTCGTTGTGTTTTCGCCAATCGTCATCAAACCCTTTTCTTTTTTCCTTTATCTCATCCCAGATTTGTTCACGCCGATTTACTAATTCTTGGACAGAATCTACCATCGCATATCACCTTCTTTACATCTTCTAAACTACCAATATAATAGAGAAATTTCTGTTTGACCTTCTCGCCCTCTCTCACGCTTTTGACTTTGACTAGATAATTCCTGCCAGATTTTGGGATTACTCTGATATATCCCTCAGATTTTCTACCCATATTAATGATTATGGACACTACAATTATATAATAATTTCTCTATTATATTATATATTTTGGACACTACATATAGTCTGAAAAAGCGAAATGCTTATATATTAGTTATACTATCTATAATACTATCAGATAAGTGATATAACCAAATCACAGGTGATAAAAAATGTCAATAAAACAAATGTTGAAGGATAAAAACGCTTCAGAGCAAATGAGGGTAGTAAGGGGTTATGCGATTATTTCAAAGGGAGATACTCCTAAAGAGATAGGCAAAGAAACCTATCTTGTGCCTTCCCAGAATGGAAATGGCGAATACACAATAACAAAAAATGGTAAATGGAACTGCACCTGCCTTGACTTTCAAAGTAGGCAGAAAGATTGTAAACATATTCATGCGATAAAGTTATTTTTGGAATTGAACAAAAAAGTTAAAGAAGATAGCTTAAAAGTAATAGAGGTAGCCGAAATTCCAAAATGTATTTATTGTGGTGGTTCGGATGTTGTAAGATTCGGAAAAAGAAAAAGTAGGGATAAAATAAAGCAAGAATTTAGATGTAATAATTGCAAAAGATATTTCATCCAAGACAAGGATTTTGAAAGAATAAAAGGGGACGCAAAAACCACCACATTAATCTTAGACTTGTTTTTTAAGGGTATTTCATTAAGGCAAATTCAAGACCATTTAAAACAGTTTTATAATCTAAGTATAGACCATAGCAACATACTAAGGAGAATACAGAAATTCAGCAAGATAATAAACGACTATGTAAAGACCTTAAAACCTTCATTGTCAGAGATATGGCACGTTGATGAGATGAAGATACAAGCTGGCGGAAAATGGAGATGGCTTTGGAATGTTATGGATAAAGATTCTAAATTCCTAATAAGCAAAATGGTAACAGATAGAAGAAGAATAAGGGATAGCAAAAAATTATTTGAAAATTCAAAAGAAATCGCAGAAAAACAACCAGAAGTTATGATTACCGATGGATGCCACAGCTATAACCGAAGTTTAGCAAGAGCCATGCCACAAACTAACCACATACAACTAAAAACAATCAGAGACCACATTAATAACAACCCCATAGAAAGATTAAACGGAACAATCAGAGACAGAATAAAGACTATGCGGGGAATGCAGAGCTTAGGAAGTGCTGATTTAATGACTTCTGCATTCCAGAATTACTATAATTTTATTAGAATACATTCAGCAATAGGCACAACACCAGCAGAAGCGTCAAATATAAATATGGGTTTAAATAACTTCGATAATAGGTGGTTAAGGTTGTTGGAATTGAGCTTAAAGGGTGGTAGAAATGAATAAAATCGAACCATCCCTTTTAAACAAAGTTCATTGTATGGACTGCGTAAAAGGTATGAAAGAATTATTGCCAGACAATTCTATAGACCTTATGATAACATCTCCTCCCTATGATAATATCAGAACATATAATGGATTTAATTTTGATTTACACGAAACAGGAAAAGAAGTTTTTAGGGTATTGAAGGAGGGTGGAATTGCAGTTATGGTGATTCAAGACCAGAGCAAAAATTTTGCCAAAACTTTAACCTCTTTTAGAACTATTTTAGATTGGTGTGATAACATAGGGTTCAGGTTGTTTGAAACGGTGATATATAGAAAACATGGTTCAGAGGGTGCATGGTGGAAGCAAAGATTCAGAGTTGACCATGAATATATGCCAATATTTTTGAAAGGAGCAAAACCAAGCTATTTTAACAAAGAACCATTAAAGATACCTTCTAAACATGGTGGTAAGATAATGACCGGGAGCGGAAGTAGAAGAACTGATGGAACTACAAGCCCTCTAGTAACTAGACCTATCAACATTATGAAATGCAGAGGAACTATCTGGAATTATTTGATGGCGGGAGATAAAGACCCAATAAAAAGAAAACATCCAGCACCATTTCCTGATGCAATACCCAACGACTTTATTCAGTGTTTTTGCCCACCAGATGGAATAGTTCTTGACCCATTTATGGGAAGTGGCTCTACAGCCGTAATGGCAAAAAGATTAGGAAGAAAATTCATTGGATTTGAGATAAGTCAAGAATATTGTGACCTATCCAAAAAAAGATTAAAAGAAGTAGAAACAAAACTTAATAATTTTTAAGGTAATCTATCTGGAGTTTCTAAAGTATATTCCATATTAATATTGCTTGTTATTGCCCAAGAAAGAGGATTTTGACTTAGCACTTCATTATAAGAAGAGCCATTCAAACTTCTACCATTAAAGTCTCTTTTCGTAAATTTGAATAGTCTAAAGTTATCCCAACACCATTTATTTGGAAGGTATTCCCATGTTGTTAATTCAGAAAGTAGATTGATAAACCTAATAATTCTTGATTTGGCAGAATCATTTAATTTATATTTATTACCCCCTATAGAAATAATATTAAATGGTTCACCATCAGTAGTGGAAATTCTTAATCTATCCCCTCTTTCTTTTGAGATACTAATCTGGTCTCTTCTTCTAAAAAAGTTGTCCATAGCCACTATTAAAGAGAAAGTTGAATAATGTGTATTTTCGAATATTGTCTTTAGAGGACTCTCTTCTTCATCGGCTCTTAAATATTTAAGCCAATTAAGGACATTTTCTGGATACCCGAACATTACATTAAAAGTGCCATCAGTAAAAAATAAAGGACAGATTGCACTTTCTGGGGTGTTTATATCTATTTCAGAACCGATAATGCCCATTAGCATATGAATTGTAGCTAAAGGATATTTAAGTCGAAAATCGTGGTATTTATCGTAATTCCTTAGATTATTTGGTTGGATACAATTTGTAAAATTTCCCCAATTAGAAGGCAAATTATTACGATTATACCTTAACATATGATGTCCCATACTCTTAATATTAACTCTGAAAATCTCCATGTCCAAAAATATACAATCTTGAGAAGAAATTCCATCTTTTAGAAGCATAACCTTGCCATCATAAAAACCCACTATATCCCAGTTCAGATATTTTGACATAAATAAACCACACAATAAACCATCGCTATCTGGACTTATTATACACTTTTGATTTTCCGAAATAATCCAAGGGTATCTTCTTTTTAATTCGGTATAATCAATCCGATTATCCCTCCCAACTAAAAGCTCTTGTATTCTTGGCATAACCACTTATAGAAAACAAATTATTATATAAATCTTCCTTTATAAATCAACTGAAACGCACCAGTTTAGAGAAATTAGCCCATATCAAACACTATCGCACCAGAACCCAATTCCGAAACCTATATATACCAAAAAGGTGATTTTTCATCCTGATGAAAAAAGAGGGGAACCAAAAGGCAGAAAGTGGGCAGTCCAGGAAGGAAGAGGCCGATAATCTTAGCGGTTATGTGTCAGGGCATCTCAGGAACTATGTTACCTACATGCTCGGGCAGGGCTATGAATTTTCTGCTGTTGAGGGCTGCCTGCTGCACTACGGCTATAAAAAGAAGCAGCTGGGCACTATACTTACCGGGCTTGAAAAAAAGCACCATGTTTCCAATAAAAGCTACAAGGCAGAGGAGCTGGACAAGGAAACCTTCTACTACCTGAGGGCCATTATTGCGGAATACATAAAAAAGCAGCTTGACCACGGTTACAGTGCAAAAGACATAAGGGCTGCGCTTATCAACTACGGCCATGACGCAGGCCTTGTCAAGGATGCCTTTGGATTTGTTGGGAAAACCGCCAGGTTCGGGGCGCCGTTGGGCATTGTTTTTTTCCTGTCGCTTGTGCTGCTTGCCGGCTTTGTGTTCATGCTTGGCGCAACGCTGGGCGAGGGGCCGGCTGTTGTGCTAGTTGCCTTCCTACCGGCGTTTATCACCATTACAATAATATACGGTCTTTTGTCAATAGGAAAACTAAAAAAAATTAGAAAGCTGCTGCCAATACTGGCGCTGATGATTGTAATCGTTGTCTACATGGCACTTATTACAAGGCTGGGCGGCTCCAACATGGACTTTGGAATAATCCTTGCGCTGAATGCTGCAGCAGCGTTTATGCTGAGCCTGCTCATGGTTTTGTTCTCCAAGGGCTGAAGGAAAAATGAATTTCAGTTTTGCTAATCTTGGCGTGGGAAAATACGCGTTCCTGGCACTAATCCCCCTGATAATATTCTATCTCATAAGGCCAAAGCCAAGGGAGGTTGTCATACCAAGCCTGATGTTCATCATGAAGCTCACAGGCAAGAGCAAGGCAGCTGCGCTGTTCAGGAAGATTGTGTCTGACCCGCTTTTCCTTGTGCAGCTGCTGGTTATACTGGTTATTGCCTTCGCAGCAATAGAGCCAATAGCAAAATACCCCTATGATGCAAGCGCGGAAAACACTGTGCTGGTCATTGACGCCTCTGCAAGCATGCAGGCAAACAGCCGGTTCAGCCATGCCATAAGTGAGGCAAAGGCCAAGCTGGATGGAAAAATTTCAATCATTGCCATAAAAAACCAGCCCGATGTTGTGCTTGAGGATGGGAGCAGGGGAGAGGCCCTAAGGGCCCTTGGCAGCCTGAAGGCAACAGCCACGACGTCAAATATAGGGGATGCAATCCAGGCGGGTGATGACCTGCTGGGAGACAGGAAAGGGAAGATTGTTGTCATAAGCGATTTTATTGACACAAACGGCGCTGACCTTAACGAACTAAGGCGCTTCATTGAGAGCAAGGGCAAGATAATTGAGTTTATTGATGTTGCTGACAAGGCAGCAAACGTGGGCATTGTTAATGTGGAATACGGCGCTGAGCAGTCAACCCTTTATGTGAAGAATTATAATGACGAAAAGATAACTGTTCCAATAAAATTTGGCAGTGAGGACAAGAGCATTGACATCCTCCCAAATTCCGTGGAGCTTATTCCTTTCACAACAGCCGGCGGGCTGAATGAGATAAGCCTGAACTACAGGGATGACTTCAGCCTTGACAACAGGATTTACCTAAACCTCCCAAAGCAGCAGAAGATAAGGGTCCTTTACATAACCAACAAGGAAAGGACATTCCTGAAGGATTTCCTGCTTGCCTCGGATAATGTGCAGCTTGACGTCAGCAACCCCCCGCTGATTCCCAACACAAACTATGATGTAATCATTGTCCATGAGGTCCTGCCTGAAAAGTTCATCATTGCCATTGCCAATAAGCTTGCAAACTATGTGGATAACGGAGGCAAGCTTGTAATAGCAGGACAGAAGGACGAAAACCTCCTTGATTTCAGGGGCCTGCTGCCTGTAAACCTGGCTGAATGGGCAAACGGCACCTATCCTATGGTCAAGTTCTCCGGCGACATAACTTCGGACGTTGCCTTTGACAAGGTTAATGGCTATTTCAAAGCCAGCAAGCAGCCGGGGGTCATTGATGTGGTGGATGCAGAGGACGGCTCTCCGCTTATAGCCCTTTTGCAAAAGGGCGTATCAAAGGTGGTGTACTATGGGATAATTGAAAGCGAGAGCGATTTCAGGCTCTCTACAAGTTATCCTGTTTTCTGGCACAAGCTGCTGAACTACCTCTCTGGAATCTCCGGCTATGACGACATGAACAAAAAGACTGGCTCCTACCTGGTGTTTGATTCAAAGAAAACAATCAAAACCCCGGCAGGGGAGGTTTTAACTGACAGGCTGGCGCTTAATGATGTTGGATTCTACCAGGTCAGCGGCAGCACCATCGCAGTCAACCTGCTCAACCAGAACGAGAGCCAGGTGCAGAGGCCGGGCAACCTCAATTTTGCCGCCGTGGATGCTGCCATAAAGGACAAGTACAAGCAACTCAAGGAGAGCGAGCTGGTGCTTTACCTGCTTATGGCTGCCATTGCGCTTGTGTTCCTTGAAGTTCTCTATGTGAAGATGAGGGGTGATTTATAATCCCGCTAATCCAAGGGCCAATCTACTTTGAAAGGTTGTGGGTCATACTGGCAATCATACCGCTGGTCCTGCTGTTAATAGTCATAATAAGGAAACAGTTTGTGAGGATGGACGAGTCTTCAATGAAGAGGGCCCGGTTCCTCCGGTGGCTTATGCTGATAGGCAGGACAATAATCATGCTGCTGCTGCTGCTGGCCCTTGCCTCTCCCTATTCCACAGAAGAAAAACAATTGCCTGGCGACCCAAGGCTTACAATCCTGGTGGATGATTCTGCATCAATGATCCTCTACGACACAACCTTTGTCGACAGCCTGAAGAAAAGCATTGAGGTGCAGATTCCAGTAACGGTCAGGCACTTTGGCACGCCGGAAGACTCTCCCATAGCAGATACGCTGCTGCAGTACCTGGGCGATAAAAATCTACTGCTAGTCAGCGACGGCAACAACTATGCCGGGAAGAGCCTGAACGATGTCATGGCAATGGCTTCTGCAATGAATACTACGGTCAGCGCAATAAATCTGGAGACTGATGTTAAGGAAGCTGCAGTCACGGTAGTCGGCGCTTCGGAGACCGTAGAGGGCGTTGAAATCCCCATTATGATTGGCATTGATAAGGTCAACATTGAAAAAGTGCCTCTGAAAGTCACGGTTGATGGCCAGGTTGTCTTTGACGAGACTACTGCACAGAATGAGATAAGCATTACAAAACGTTTCCCCCTTGGTGTGCACAAGATAACAGCCGAGATTGCCTCAAGCGACAGGTTCAGCCAGAATAATGTGTATTACAAGAGCGTCAATGCTGTGAAAAAGCCAAAGGTGCTCTTTGTCACCGGGGATTCCTCAAGCCTGGGCACAATAACCGGGATACTTTACGACAGTGATCAGATGTCCCGGCTGCCGCAGAATCTTGACAGCTATCTGGCAGTCATAGTTAACAACCTCCCGGCCTCTGGCTTTTCAAAGGACGATGTGGACAGGCTGAGCGAATATGTGGGCAACGGAAACGGGCTGGTCCTGTTCGGCGGGAAGGGCTCATTTGATTATGGGGACTATAAGGGCTCATACCTGGAAACCCTGCTGCCTGTAACTATCGGCACCGGCAGAAGGGACTCTGGTGATGATGTGAGCGTTGTTATTCTTATTGACATTTCAGGCAGCACCAGTGATTTCTATGGGGGAGGGAAAGCAGTTGATGTCGAGAAGGCCATTGCACTGGACATTATCGGGCAGCTTAGGAAGGATAACCTGGTTGGGGTCATTGCATTCAACAACCAGCCATTTATAATCTCAAATATTGCCCTGCTTTCGCAGAATGAGGCAGAGGTTACTGACAAAATTAAGCGCCTCCAGAACGGCGGCAGCACCTTTATAGACACAGGGATTAGCGCAGCCGCAGCCATGCTGGCCTATGTCCCGGGAAGCAGGAACATAATCCTTATTTCAGACGGAAAAACCCTGAACTATTATAAGGCGCTTGATGCCGTAACTGGGGCAAGAAGCCTGGGCATCAGGACATTCAGCGTTGACATCGGAACCAGCACCGATGTTGCGAAGCTGAAGGAGATTGCAAACGAAGGAGGGGGCCTCTATTTCAAGCCAGGTGTTGCCCAGTCAATAAAGCTGCTTTTCGGCCAGGAGAAGAATCCAAAGGACCTAAAGCCCCTAATGGTAGACGATGACAGCCATTTTATAACCCGGGGGATGAATCTTAGCAATGCCTCTGTCTACGGCTTCAACCAGGTTGTGCCCAAGGCGACGGGCAAGGTGCTCGTTAGCACTGTTTTCAATGATCCCATACTCACTGTGGGAAGGTTTGGCCTCGGAAGGATTGCTGTCTTTTCCACTGATGACGGCACATACTGGGCAGGCGACCTGCTTAAGAGCAAGAATTCAAAGCTGATTTCAAAGGCGATAAACTGGGCAATAGGTAACCCCAGCAAGAACGACGCCTATAATGTGGCTGCCAGTGATGGTGTTGTGGCTGTTCCAATGCAGGTAATTGTCAAGTCAGTGCAGCTGCCGCAGGGAGATGGCTTTCAGCTGTCAAAGATTGGGGAAAGCCTTTACAGCGGTTCCTATACGCCCACGCGGCCAGGCTTTGACAAGGTGCTTGGCAGGGAGTTTGCTGTGAACAACCCAAATGAGTACCTGTACATTGGTCTTAACCCCGACCTGAAGAACCTGGTGGAGGAAACAGGCGGCGCAATGTTCAGTGCCACTGACAGCGCGGGCATTGCCAACAGGGTGAAGGCTGCATCACAGGTGACAAAGGTTGTGCGAAATTATTACAGGTTCCCCCTGATAGCAATCGCGCTTCTCATGCTTATTATCGAAATAACAATACGGAGGTTTATGGCCTATAAAAAAATTTATAAATGACGTAGGCATAATACAATAAAATGTCGGTTTTGAATAAGAACGTGAATTTTGTGCTGCTTATCCTGATGATAGTCCTTATGGTGGCTTTTACCGGGACAATGGTATACTTCCAGCACTCTTACCAGGGCATGAATGGCAAGTACAACACCAAGATCCAGGAGGTCGAAAGCCTTCTTGTTGCCCTGAAGAGCGAGCAGAATACCAGCGCAGAACTGCATGAAGCATACCTGGGCTGCTCCAACCAGACCGGCGAGGAGCAGAAGGGCTTCAACTATGTGGTCACTGACCTGAGCAAGACAAAGGAAAGCCTTAACCAGACGCTCGTAAGCACCAAGGCAATCCTGAGCGACACGCGGCAGAAGCTGGCAGACAGTGAGAAAAACCTGCAGGATGCAGAGAATAACCTTGAGGCCGCCAAGAGCGACCTTAAGGTTGCCCTTGATGAGAAGGCGAAGATTAAGACCCTCCTGGACAAGGATGTGCACCTGGCTCAAGACGCCCAGGAAGACAGCCTGGCACTAAAGACAGCCATTGAAAACTACCAGGCCTCTGACCAAACCCCGCCTGACTGCAGTTCCATACTCTCTGATTTGAGGAGCAAGGCCAAGGCTGTTGACGATACTGTGCGCCAGATTAAGGGGGAATAAGGGAGAAAACCAATGAATGACTTTGTTCCTGTTGTCAGGGAAGTAAAGGGAATGCTGAGAAAGATTGCGCTGTTCAATGCGGCAATAGATACCATTGTATTCTTCCTAGTTGCATACTGCGTGCTTGCCATCTTTAACCTGTTTCCCGTAATTGCAGTGCCTGCGGCCATACTCTTTTTCATACGGTGCTATGCAAAGAAATACAGGGAAGCAAAGCTTACCCATGTTGAGGCAAAGTACCCGGACCTGTGGGAGAGGCTCAGGACAGCGGCAGACACGCTGCACCTGAATAATTTCATTGTCACCAGGCTAAGGGACGAAGTTGTATCAAAGCTTAAGAAAGTAAGCGTCTCCTCATTTATCAACACCTCTGAGCTGGCCCTGAGGGTTGCCATAATCTGCGTGCTGCTTTTCAGCGCGATTTTCGTAACCTCCCTTAACATAAGGGTGCTCAATGTGGGCGGCGCCATTGCCGGGACTGACATTGGCATAAAGATAGGGGAAGGATGGAAGAACCTGTTTTCCGGCAGCCCGGTGGCAGTTGTCAATGCCACTGAGGAAAATAACACCATGTATAATGAATCCTTCACGGACATATATGGCAACATCTCAGTTGCAAATCTGGGGAAAGATTCGCTGGAGATGACGCTGAACAATGGCGAGGGTTCCCTTGACTTTAAAAACATAAGGGACACTGAGCAGGCTAACTTCAACGAGTTCCCTCCGCAGGAGGTATCTGCCTCGCCGGCAGATTATTATGATGATGTTGTCCTTAAGGACCAGCAGAATATTGTCAAGAAGTATTTTGAGCAGATAAGCAAATGATAATCGATGAATGATTATGTGGCCGGCCCTGCTGCTGGCTCAAACGCAAAAGGTGAATCCGATGGAATATGAGAAATTAACCAAGACTTTTGAAAGCATGTTTAAGGAGATTGAGAAGGTCGTAGTTGGCCAGCACGATGTTATAGAGCAGATTTTCGTTGCCCTGCTTACTGACAGCAACGCACTGCTGGAAGGATATCCTGGGCTTGGAAAAACCCTCATGATAAAGACCATGGCTGATGTTATGGACCTGAAGTTTGCAAGAATCCAGTTCACGCCTGACCTCATGCCGTCGGACATTACAGGAACGCAGATTATCGAGGAGTCCGGCGGAAAAAGGTTCTTCAAGTTCCAGCCCGGCCCAATCTTTGCAAATATAGTGCTTGGAGATGAAATCAACAGGGCGACCCCGAAAACGCAGTCAGCAATGCTCGAGGCAATGCAGGAAAAACAGGTCACTGTGGCGAACAAGACATACCTGCTTGACAGGCCTTTCTTCGTGCTGGCAACCCAGAACCCCATTGAGCAGGAGGGCACATATCCACTGCCGGAAGCCCAGGCAGACAGGTTCCTGCTGAAAATCAAGGTTGGCTACCCGACTGAAGAGGAGGAGCTGAGGATTATTGAGCAGTATGCTGTCAAGAAAAGGGACAGTGATGTTAAGAAGATAATCGGGAAAAACTCGCTGCTTGCGCTCCAGGAGTTTGCCAACCAGGTGCCGATTGCAAATGACCTGAAACAGAAGGTGCTCAAGATTGTAAAGCTCACAAGGACAAAGAAGGACCTGATAGAGTACGGCGCGTCCCCGAGGGCCAGCATCGGCCTGATAATCGCCTCAAAGGCCCGCGCCCTGATTGACGGCAGGAACCACGTGAGCGAGAAGGATATCGACGCCATGGCCTACCCTGTCCTGAGGCACAGGATTATCCTGAACTTTGAGGCTGAAAGGAAGGGTATGTCTGCTGATGATGTAATCAAGGAGATTCTGGAAAAGGCATAGGCCAATATGATTGACACCACCTTTCTTTCCCAGCTCAACAGGTTCAGCCTGATTGTAAGAAAGAGGATTACCAGCAGCTTTGCCGGCAGCCAGAAGAGCACAAGCTACGGCACAGGCACTGTGTTCAAGGACCTGAGGGAGTATGTCAGCGGCGACGACATCAGGCTGATTGACTGGAATGTCTACGCCAGGACTGACAAGCTCCACGTGAAGCGCTATGAGGAGGACAAGAACCTGCACGTGCACATAATAGTTGACTTCTCAAAGTCAATGAACTTCGGCACCAAGGTGAGCAAGTTCCACTACGCGAGCATGCTTGGCATAGGCTTTGCCTACCTCGCCATGAGGAACAACCAGCAGTTTGAGTTCTCCACATTTTCCGATGACCTAAATTATTTCAGGCCAAGGAAAGGCATGAACCAGCTGGCTTCAATGGTGGACTACCTGAACGACCTTAAGACAACCGGCAAGTCCAACTTCGATGAGGTTATGGCCAAGTACAGGAAGGCCATAAGCTCAAAATCGCTGGTGGTGGTAATCTCTGATTTCCTTTTTGACTTTGATGAAATAAGGAACGGCCTCTGCAGGGTTGAAGGCAATGATGTCAAGGTGATAATGGTGCTTGACAGGAGCGAGAAGGAGCTCACTCTCGGAGGGGACACCAAACTGCATGACTCTGAGTCTGACTCCATAATCCACACCTTCATAAGCAACAGGCTCAAGACAAAGTATCAGCAGGAGCTGGACAGGCACACGGCAAAAATCCAGCATGCCTGCGACGAAATGAGCGCCATGTTTTACGTGGCAACAACCGACACGCCGGTGTTCAACATATTCTACGAGATTCTGTCGCAGAGATAAACAGGCTGCTGCTCGGCGGCAGGGCTTCGAGAAGTCAATCGACTTTTAAGAAAAAAAATTAATTAAAAAAGAGAGAAAAAAAAGTAATTTATTTGGCATTCACTACTTCCTTTGCTGTCTTCATGCTCTTCCAGGCAAGCAGGAACAGCTCCTGAAGCGCGGATGCGAAGAACGGCGTGTTTACCCAAATACCTATGTCATAGGTTGGGTGCACTTCGGTATCGTTTAGCACCATAAAGATTAGCTCCTTCCCGTCAACAATAATGAAACGGGCCTTGCTGTCTGTGTGCCTTACCTCAGCAATGTCTCCAAGGTCTTTAAGACTCTCCCTTGTCTCCTTCGTAAGCGGGGCTGCAATCTTAATCTTAACGCCCCTCTTCTTCAAGGCCTCAAGAGTTGGCTTCAGGCCCTCAACCTTCCTCATAAAGCCCTGCGAGGTGGTCATGATGATGACTGTCTCCTCTGCGTTCCTTATGGTGAGCTCAATGTGGTTGTAGAGATTGTGCCTTCCCCTGATGCTTCCAGACAGGTCAGTCGGCTCAACAAGCTCAACGCCCTGTGTGTGCAGGGAATTCAACTCATTGAGGACCTCTGTGTTCTTCATCTCATGGAGCCTCTTTATCTTCTCGTCCGCGTCCTTCCTCATGTTCTTCTTTACCCTTTCAACAACTTCGGTTGGCGGAACGGCAATATACTTTATTGGCTTGCCAAGCTTCATGATAACAAAGCCCTTCTTCTCTAGGGACTCTAGAACATCGTAGCTCCTTGACCGGGGAACGTTTGCGATGTCGCTGAGCTCTCCTGCGGTGCTTACTCCCCTCGAAAGCAGTGCGGTCCAAATCTTAACCTCATAGAGGTTCAACGAGAAATATCTCCTTAATTTGCTCAAAAATTCTTCCTTAACAATCATAGCCACTTCACCCCCCTTTTATTGTTATAAAGGGATGAATTTTATTCTAATATTAATATATTCCGTTTTTTTACTTCTGCGAAGTATTCACTTTATGTTAGTTTTCCCTTTTTTCTACTGGGCAGAGGTTATCAAATAATGGAGTTGTTAAACAAACCTTTTAACTCTGCACTCACCCGTTAAAGGACATAAAACCATTACTGCTATATAAAGATTACTATTCTCGAGAAGTATCAAAAATTAATCGCCAAAAATGACTACTGGTTGATATTCAATAGTGGTGAGGCAAATTTACCTGCGAAAGTAGGGAAAATGGAGTATTTACTGCAAGTAGGATAAATGCTGCTACAGCGACGTGGGACAGTGCTGCTGCCGGAGGAGATTAATATACCTAGAACTCTTGCAGGAACGCCCTAGTCAATGATAAGCCCGCATTTTTTGCAGAAGAGTTCGCCATCCCTGTAATCCAGGTCTTTGCTGCCGCAGTCCGGGCATTTCTTCGCAGCTTCTTCGTGGTTCAGTCCATCAAGGCTTTTTTCTGTTCCCATAATGCGCTAATTGATTTTGGGATATAAAAAACTTGCTGAGAACTGACTTTGTAGGGGAGTTGCTTCAAGCCATGCAAAGCATGGCCGGGGCAGGGCAGCAAAGTTTTCTACAGAACCTGAGAACTCATTTCTTCTTTATCCTTTTGAGCCTGAATATGTTCTCCCTTTCCATCTCCTCAAGGCGCATGGAGATGAAGCTCTTTGTCTTGTTCATCTTCGGGATGACTGCAAACTCCAGGGCATTGACCCTTCGCTTGGTCTTCTCAATCTCTAGCAGCAGCTTCTTCATTGCAGTTTCAACCTCTGCTGCCTTGATTACCCTTTCAACGAGCTTCTCAAATGCAATGGCCGCCTCATCAACAGCAGCAGAGCTTCCAATTATTCCGTAACCGCGGTCCATGAAGTGCTTCTGCACTGCAGAGGACTGTATCTTGGGCACCTGCACACCCATTATGTTTTTTGTCTCCAGCTGCACGAATGGCTTTTCCTTCACAGCCATTGCAATTGACTTGAGTTTTAGGTCAGTTTCCACAACCCTGGCCTTGTTGATTTTCACCATTGACTCCTTATACTGCTCAGTCAGGTCCTTCCTTACTGTCTTTGCCTCCTTGAGCACCTCAAAAAAGTCCAATATGAGGCCGTCCCTCTTCTTCTTGAGCAGCTTGTGGCCTGCAACAGCTAACTTGATTCGTTTTTTCAGCTTGATTAGTTCGCTTCTTGTGGGTTTTATGTCAAGTGCCATTTCTTTACTTCTCGGCTTTTTCTTCTTTGTTTTCCTTCTTCTCCCTATAGTATTTGTCCTTTATCTTCGGGTCGATTCTTGTCAGCTCGTTCTTGGGGATTGCCGAAAGCATGTCCCAGCCAAGGTCAAGGGTTGATGCTATTGCCCTGTCCTCGTTCCTGCCCTGTTTTACAAAGCGCTTTTCAAACTCCTCTGCGAACTTGAGCAGCTTCTTGTCCTTTTCCGACAATGCTTCCTCGCCGACAATTGCAACCAGGCCTCTCAGGTCCCTGCCCTCTGCGTAGTTTGCATAGAGCTGGTTTGAAATTGCCTTGTGGTCCTCCCTTGTCTTGCCAGGACCCTCTCCAATGCCCAGGTTCATAAGCCTTGACAGTGAAGGCAGGACATCAATCGGTGGATAGATGTTCCTCATGTGCAGCTCCCTTGAGAGCACAATCTGGCCTTCTGTGATGTAGCCTGTCAGGTCCGGAATAGGGTGCGTGATATCATCGCCAACCATTGTAAGGATTGGGAACTGGGTTATAGAGCCCTTCTGGCCCTTGACCATGCCTGCCCTCTCATAGATTCCTGCAAGGTCAGTATACATGTATCCTGGATAGCCCCTTCTTCCCGGAATCTCCTCCCTGGCTGCGCCAATCTCCCTCAGGCTTTCGCAGTAGTTGGTCATGTCCGTCATGATGACAAGCACGTGCATGTCCTTTTCATATGCAAAGTACTCTGCTGCTGTAAGCGCCATCTTTGGCGTAATCAGCCTTTCAACAGCCGGGTCGTCTGCCAGGTTCATGAAAACAACGCTCCTCTCAAGGGCGCCTGTCTCCTCAAAGTCCTGGATAAAATACTGGGCTTCCTCGTTGGTAATGCCCATTGCCGCGAATATGACAACGAACTTCTCCTTCTGGCCAACCACCTTTGCCTGCCTTGCTATCTGCAGTGCAATCTCATTGTGAGGCAGGCCTGAGCCTGAGAAAATTGGCAGTTTCTGGCCCCTGACCAGCGTGTTCATTGCGTCAATTGTGGAGATTCCTGTCTGGATGAAATCCTGCGGCGGCCCCCTCGCATATGGATTGATGGCTGCGCCAATGATGTCCATCTTTTTTTCAGGGATAATCTCCGGCCCGCCGTCAAGCGGCTTTCCTGAACCGTCAAGGATTCTGCCAAGCATGTCCATTGAGACTCCGAGCTTGATGGTCTCGCCAAGGAACTTTACCCTTGAGCCCTTGTCAATGCCCGCTGTTCCCTCGAAAATCTGCACAACCACAATGTCCTCGCTCGTGTCCAGCACCTGGCCGTTCTTGATTGTGCCGTCAGGCAGCGCAACCTTGACAAGGTCTGCGTAGCCAATCGGTTCTGTCTTCTCAACGAAAACAAGCGGTCCGGCAATCTTGGTTATGGTTCTGTACTCTTTCATTATCATCACCTTAGCTTCTCAAACTCAGCTTCCATCTCCCTTTCAACCTGTTCGCTGAGCTTCTGGTAGTCCTTCTCGAACTTGATGTTGGCAATCTTGTCCTTTGCCTTTGTGTTTATTATCTGCTGCATCCTCAGGCCGCGCTTGAGCGCTGCTTCTGAAAGGTTTGCGAACTTCAGCACAATCTCCATGAGCCTGTGGCTTTTCTTCAGCTGGCAGTATGTGTCAACCTCGTGGTAGGCGTTCTGCTGCAGGATGAACTCCCTGATGAGCCTTGCCACTTCAAGCGTCAGCTGCTCCCTGTCAGGCAGCGCGTCTGAGCCAACCAGCTGCACTATTTCCTGCAGCTTTTCCTCTTCCTGCAGTATCCTCATGAGCTCGTTAACATATTCCCTCCAGTTTTGCGCCACGTTGTCCCTGAACCACGGGTCAAGCTTGTCAAGGTAGAGCGAATATGATGTCAGCCAGTTGATGCTCGGGAAATGCCTTCTCTGGGCAAGCTTTGCGTCAAGCGCCCAGAAAACCTTTGTAACCCTTAGCGTGCTCTGGGTGACTGGCTCTGAGAAGTCTCCGCCCGGCGGGCTTACAGCACCTATTATTGAAACTGAACCCTCTTTGTCAGTTCCAAGGGGTATCGCCCTTCCTGCCCTTTCGTAGAATTCTGAAAGCCTTGTTGACAGGTATGCGGGGTAGCCCTCCTCGCCTGGCATTTCCTCAAGCCTTGATGAGATTTCCCTCATTGCCTCTGCCCATCTGGAGGTTGAATCTGCCATGAGTGCAACGCTGAAGCCCATGTCTCGGTAATATTCTGCGATTGTGACTCCTGTGTAGATTGAGGCTTCCCTTGCTGCCACCGGCATGTTTGAGGTATTTGCAATAAGGACAGTTCGGTTCATAAGAGGCCTTCCTGTCTTGGGGTCAAGCAGCTCTGGGAATTCCTTAAGGACCTCAGTCATCTCGTTTCCCCTTTCGCCGCAGCCGACATAAACAATAATATCCGCGTCAGACCATTTTGCAAGCTGCTGCTGGCTGACTGTTTTTCCTGAGCCGAACGGTCCGGGGATTGCTGCAACGCCTCCCTTGGCAAGGGGGAACAATATATCGAAAACCCTCTGCCCTGTAACGAGCGGAATTGTTGGCGGCAATTTTTTTGTAACCGGCCTGCTCACTCGCACTGGCCAGTGCTGGCTGAGCTTCAGCTGGTAGCCGCTGTCAAGCTCGCCTATTACATCCTGCACAGTGAAGTCTCCTGCATTAAGTTCCTTAATTGTGCCTGATACATTTGGCGGAACCATTATCTTGTGTATGATTCCTTCTGTCTCCTCAACCTCGCCAATGATGTCTCCGCCCTTGACCTGCTGGCCTTTCTTGGCAGCTGCCTTGAATGCCCACTTCTTCTTCGGGTCAAGACCCGGAGCATAGACTCCCCTTGTAATGAAATTGCCCATCCTCTTCCTTAGCACCGGAAGAGGCCTCTGTATTCCGTCATAGATGCTGGTAAGCAGGCCCGGGCCAAGCTCAACAGAGAGCGGTTCGCCTGTTGTTATAACCGGGTCTCCTGGCTTAATTCCGCTGGTATCCTCATATACCTGGATGATTGTTTTTTCTCCGTCAATCTGGATTACTTCGCCCATAAGCTGCTCTGTTCCAATCCTGACCACGTCATACATCCTGGCGCTGATGCCCTTGGCTACAACAACTGGTCCTGCAATCCTGTAAAGCGTTCCATGATCTTTCTGATTTTTTTCATCGGTCATAATGTTCACCTGCCTATTCCTTCCACAAATCCACTCCAACAGATTTTATAATCATCTTTCTTAGAGCGTCCTGGGCTGTTGTGTCCTGCGAGAGCACGACAGTCACCGGCTTCACCATGCCTTCAAGATGGTATCTGAAATGCTCAGGAAGCCTGCTGACGCTCTTTTCATCTGTAATTATGATCCCCACGTTGGGGTTCTGTATTAATTCCCTGAAACTCTCCTCAAGGTTTTCCGGGTCTGCTTCAACTGTTTTCAATCCCGACAGCCTGAAGCCGAGCGTGAACTCCGAGCCGCCTATTGCCACGAGCTCAAACATTGCCAATCACCAGCTGCTTCTGCAAAAACTCATCTGAAATCCCCAGCTGCTTTCCCTTCACCAGCATCTGGAGGTTCTTAACCTCTATTTCCTTGGCAAACATGTAGCCAAGTATGGTGTCAACGGAAAGGGGATACTGGTGAAGGTGCCTCATTGCTTTATTGAGTTGGAACTTGTCAATCTCTGCCTCCAGGTCAATGAATGTCCCCTTGCCTGAAAGCTCCTCTGAATACCTTGCAAGCATTTTTCCAAATTCGGTATTTTCAAGCATCTTAATGCTGTCTTCATAAGTTGCGCTGATGAGCTTCTTCAGCTTGTCCTGGCCGAGTATTTTCCCTGACATGATGATGTGCTTTGCAATCTCTTCCTTGGCAACGCCCTCCTTCTTCAGCCTGAGTATGAGCTTCAGGTTTGAGATGTCAATGCCATACATGAGAAACTCCCTGAACAGCCTTCCCTGCACAGGCAGCCTTTTTGTGAACCTGAGCACCGACTCAATGTATGCCCGGTCAAGCTGGTTCTCAATCTCTGTAAGGGTGCCTTTTTCCTTGAACTGCTTCAGGCCGCATTCCCGGCACGATTCGTCGAGCAGCTCTATGTTGCCGACAACTTTCTCAACTGTATCAAAGCCCATGAGCTTCTCATAGTAATCCTGACTGTAGATTCCAACCGGAATGAGCAGCCGCCTTACCTGCTCCAATGGAAGCTTCTGGTATTTTGCCCTGATTACTGTCTTCAGGTTCAGTATGTCATTCTTCTTCATGTAGGCGTCAATCAGCAGGGTGAGCTGCGGCGGGGAGATTTTTCTCAGCTTGGCAAAGGCCCTCACCAGGTTCAGGTTGAGCGCTGCCTCAAGCAGGTCTGCGCCCTTCAGCTCAATTGCCAGCTCATCTATTTCGTGCTTGTAGCCGGACTCCTGCAGGTATTTTGCAATCTCTGCAAAGCTAAGCTTTGTAAGCTTGTCATAGTCCTGCCTCTTGAAGAGCATTGCCTTCATTACTATCATACGCACGTAGGTGTAGGAAAACAGACCTAACCGTATCTTTCTCGCCATTTTACTTAAACAGCTCTGCTGATACCTCCTGCAGGTTCTCGTTCCTGATGCTTTCAAGTATTGTCTCGTAGCTCAGGTCAATCCTTATTGTTTCGTCGCGGTTTTCAGCAATGACCCCTCCGAAGAGGTCTGCGCTTTTCAGCTCAACGCCCTTGTCCTTCAGCAGAGTGGCATCGTGCGGATTGCAGAACACAACCGCAACGTCAATCTCCTTCTTTGCCTTCATGAAAATGCTTTCAAGCATTTCATTTTTCTTTGCCGCAGGCAGTGCGTGCAGCTTCCTCTTTGCTGCATCAAAGGCACTGTTGATTGTGTCCTTCTTTGCCTCGAGCAGGAGCTTTTTAAGGTCAAGCCCCATCTGGGCAAGGCCCTTTCTCTTCATGACATCCTCAGCCTTCCTGAAGCTCTCCTCCTTCTCCTTCACGTAGGCTGCCAGCTCTGCAGCTGTGTCCTTGGCAGCTTTTGCTGCCTCAGCCTCTGCGTTCTTTGCTATGTCAACGGCTTCCTTCTTTGCCTTCTGCAGGATTTCTGCCTTGACTTGTTCCAGCCCCATTGTATTTTCACCGGTGGTGGGGGTTGCCTAGGCTGCGGCAAGCCCAATTATGAGGATTGCCACGACCAGTCCGAAAATTACTATTGTTTCCGGAATTACTGTCAGGACAAGTCCCTTTCCGAACAGCTCCTCTTTCTCTGCCATTGCGCCTATTGCCGCAGTTCCTATGAACTTCTCTGCGTAGGCTGCGCATGCCGCACTAACGCTGAATGCAAGTGCTGCAGCCATTCCTATTAACCAAGCTCCTTCTGCCATTTTCGTTTGCCTCCATGTATTTTGTTTTATTTTCTATGTCTACGCTTCTTCTCCTTCCTTCAGCCCGAACGGCGAGTATTTTTTGCCGCCGCCCGTGTAGAATTTTGAAAAAAATTCTACGTAGTGCAGCCTGAGCGTCTGAAGCGCTCCGCCCAGGATGCCTATCCCTATGTTAATCGCATGGCCCAGAACCATTATGACCATGGCAACAAGGATTAGTATTATGTTGCCGCTGGCAAACATCGGCCCTGCCAGCTGCTCATTGACTATTACCGCAAGGCCGACTGATGCAATGCCAATTGCGCCAAGCCTGAAGTATGAAAATATGTTGCCCACCAGACCGGGCAATTCAACTGCGCCCTTGACGCCTTCGCCGGCAACTATCATCAGGAGAGACAATACTGCAAGCCCGGGCGCAATATACTTGCTTGGCAGATGGACCTTGCTGCCGAGCACAAGCAGGGCAACTGAAATTTCAAGCATAATCCAGCTGAACTTCTCAAGTATGGCGTCCTTCAGGCCATGGTGCTTTAGCACGTTGAAAAAGCCGAGCACAAAGCCAAAGTTGAGGTGTATTATTCCCAATATCGCGGCAATTACTATGACTGAGGGCAGAGTGTAGCCTGCAACCATCATCTCTCCGTGCACCCTGCTGATAATGTGTGGGAATAAGTATGATACACTCCCCTCGGCAACAACCTTTTGCATGGGTATTCCGATTGAATGAAGAGCATTGCCTATGGCAGCAGTTGTGCCTTCATATCCCATATATTCGCCGAACAGGAAGCCGAAGAAAATTGTTGAAACAGAGCATATCATCATTGCATTAATGAGCGCCTTGCCGCTGGGCATCTTCTTCTTTACATAATAGAACAGCAGCAGGCAGACAATGCCATAGCCGACATCGCCCAGCATGTAGCCGAAGAAAATCGGGAACCACAGGAACACGAAAAATGTTGGGTCAATCTCCCTGTAGTCGGGGAGTGTGTAGAGGTCTATGAAGAACTCAAACGGCTTTGCAAGCACCGGGTTCTTCAGGATAATCGGGACCTTATCGTTGTGGCCAATCTCCTGCTCGGCAATGTATACCTTTGAGCCGGTTGATGCCTCAATCTCCTCAACAGTCATGTGCAGCTTTTTCTTTGGCACCCAGCCCTTTATTACAAATGCCTGCTTGGTCTGGGCAAACCTCAGCGGAGCCATTGCCTTCTCTGACTCGGTTGCAAGGAACTCCTCTGCGTTTAGCAGAAAGTTTGCGCTTGCTGACTTCAGCTTTTCCAGCTTCCTGCTGAGATTTTCGTTTGCCTCTGCCAGCTTCTCAATGCGGCCATTCAGCTTTTTAATGCTGTCCTTTACGTCTCCCTTGAAGCCTGACAGCTTTTGCAGGTTAAGCTCGCTGAACCCGTAGCCCTTGAGCAGCCTGAAAACCTCTTCAGTTTTTTCCTTCTCCACAAATAGCGAGACTGCCTCCCTGGCTTCAAACGGCGCTGTATGAATGGTATATTTCTTGGTTATGGCATCAAGCCTTTGCCTGAACTTCTGGTCTGGCTTGAAAAAACCAACAAAGCTTGTGATTGTCCTGAAACCTGACAGCGAGTCCGGGTCAAGGTGCAGGCTGTTTAATATGCCCAGCAGCCTCAGGTCCTCCCCGATTCCTGGAAGCTCTTGCTCAATGGCCTTCTGCTTTTCAGTAATTTCCCTGTACTCTTTGCTGATTTCTGAAAGCCTTGCCTCAATCTGCCCGCTATTCAGCGGCTCCTTTCTGAATTTCTTGGCCTTAGCTTCAAGGTGGGATTTATACGTTCTGACCTCAACAAGAAGGGCTGACAGCTTTTCTGCTATTGCCAGTGGCTCGCCTATGTCCAGCTCCCCTTTTATGTGGTCCACCACATGGAGCACCTTCAGCTCGTGGAGCTTTGCCACAACAGCAGGCAGCTTTGTCTTTGGGCCCACCAAAAAAATCTTAGACATACTTTCAGGCTTCAGCATTTTACCTTTTCTTCAAACTTGCGAAGAATGTATTCCTCCACTTTTTCCATGTGCTTCTTTGACTTTTCCTGCATTTCGTGGATTTTCTTCCGGGTATCGCTCTCCTTCTGCGCCCAGGTGCCTTCCATTGCCTGCTTTTCTTTCAGGAGCTTCTCCTCATATTTCCTGTCCACTTCCTGCTTTTTTTTCTGCAGGTCATTATAAGCGTCCTTTTTTGCCTTAGAAATAACCCTGGCAGCCTCTTTCTGCGCAGCATCCAGTATTTCGTCAGCCTGCGTTTCTGCCTCCTGTATGTCTTTGAGCACCTTTTCCATGTGTTCCCCTCCGTCTTTCTTCCCTTATATGTGGGTTGGGTTAAACAGGGTTTTATAAAATTTGTGCTTTTGAAGGCGTTTTACCACAGTTTATACCTTAGAATAGCCGCTATGCCGCCCAGGCCGTTAAGCCTTTTCCCGCCGTCATTGTCAGAGCCTATTATGGCTATGGCACCCTTTGCCTGCTCCGCCAGCCTCATTATATAGTCTATCTCCTGGAACCTCTGGCCCTGTTTCATTGATTGGATGTAAGAATCAGTAATCAGGAGCGTATCCACTGCGCCTGCCTCTGCAGCCTCCTTTGTCTGCCTAAAGCCATAGGCACAGGGGCCGTTTCTGGATATCTCGGAGAGCAGGCTGTCAACAACAGCTATTTCCTTGCTTATCCTGTCCTTTCTGAGCACCTCCCTTAGCTCCTGCCTGGCAAGCACCTCCCTAAAAGCATTCTCAGTAACTGATGAGCATGTGGCGAGGACTATCTTTTTCCTGAGGGCATCGTCCTTCAGGTTCTTCATAAGGTCCTCCTTGAAGAATGCAGGGCTTGCAACGACAATGTTGTCAAATTTATACTTCTGGTTATATTCATCAATCTGTTTAATCACATCCCCATAGAAGTTACCCTTTGCCTCTGCCTTGTCAACCTTTCTTTCAACAGCACCCTCTATCTTGCTCAGCACACTATAGTTATTGCGCCTGAGCCTGGCAAAGTAGGCGTGCTCCCTGTCAAGGATGCAGAGCAGTATTTCAGGAAGCTTCAGCTCTGCTGCCTCCTCAAGGCGCTGCAGCTGGTAGTTAAGCCAGTGCTCCTTGATTATTGCGATTATGGTCTGCTCCTCAAGGCCAAAGGAGTGGTAGCTGCCCTTTGGCACATCATCCGGGCCTTCAAGTATTGTGCCAAGCACCCTCAGCTGGCTTGAATACTCCTGGAACTCTACCTTCTCGGCCTTTATTGACATAAAAACCCGCTTTTTTTCTGCGGTGCGCGCTCTGTCCTCGCCGCCGCCGATCTTTATCTTCCTGAATGTCTGGCCCTCCACAACATCGCCTGGCTCGATTAGGCTGCTCAGGTACCAGAGGTCTTCCGGGTTCTCAATCCTAAGCTTTACAATGCCCCTCTTCAGGTTTTTCAGCAGGATTTTCATGGCATGTGTTTTGTTGGGGTTAGTATATATAGTTTTAGTTTTTGTTTTAGAGCATGAAAATAGAAAAACATAAATAGGGGACTTATTATTAAATGAGTTATAGAGATATAGGTGTATAAAAAAGGGAGATAATGGCAAGAAAAAAATCTCAGTCTGCAGGGAACGCTGCTGTGTTCGTTCTCCTAATTGGTGTTTTTGTTGTTCTCTACATCCTGTTTCTGCCTGCAGAAAACAGGAGGGAACTGCTGTATCCCAACGAAACGTTGAATGGCACAGGGAGCAGCAGCACAGGAAAGGTCAACTTCACGCTTATGCATGAAAGCCCGAGAAGGCTTGACTTCCTGAGCTTTAACAGTTATGAACACCCCATCTCGGCATTCACGCTTTACAAGACAAGTGACTACAAGCTGCTGGCAAAGTTCAATGCATTCAGCGTCAAGAGCAATGTGTTTGACACAAAAGCAAGGGAATTTAATTTCAGGATGGACAATCCTGAAAACGTAAATGATGTTACGCTCTCATTCCAGGCACTGAAGCACACCGGTGCGCTTATCATCTCCCTTAACGGGCAGGTGATTTACGAGAGTGAGGTTACGGTCAGCAGCCCGGAGCCAATCGTGCTGCCAAAGGAGCAGCTTAAGGAAAACAACACGCTGAGCTTTGCCGCAAGCTCTGTGGGCTGGGAGTTCTGGAAGAGCAACGAATACCAACTGGACAGCATACAGATTACAGGGGACATCACTGACACCAGCAGGCAGAAGAGCATCAATGTATTTTATGTGACTGACTCCGAGTTTGCAAACTTGGAGAGGTCAACCATCAAATTCAACCCTGACTGCTCGCCGAACAATGTGGCACAGCTGCAGGTTTTGATAAACGACCAGGAGGTTTTCTCAGGCATACCTGACTGCGGCACGATGAACCCGAAGGAGTTCCCGCCAAAATATCTGAGAAAGGGCGAGAACTTTGTGGTTTTCCAGACCAACATGGGCTCCTATCTCATTGACCAGATACTCATTACGACCACACTGAAGGAATTGACTTATCCCATATACTATTTTGACCTGACTGCACCGCAGTTTACCGGGCTCAACAACGGGAAATATGATGTTTATGTGACACTGGAGTTTGCTGACACGGGCAATGACCGGAAAGCCATACTTGTGGTAAACGGCAAGCCGAAATATGTTGACTCTGACGGGCTGCTGTTTACAACCAAGATACCGTCGGATGTGATAACACCGGCAAACAACTGGCTGAAGGTTGAGCCTGACGGGACAGGCATTGATGTTGTTAATCTTATAGTTGAATTGGTTGAACGATAATATTCATTAACCAGGGAAGAGAGGTGAAAAAGGAGTTCTTTCTATTTGGTTAGAGCACTGATGGGAAATGGCATCCGTACCAAAGGCTGGAGAAACTGCACCCCCTGTTGCTGAAGACAGGGAGCTTGAGGGGATTAGGCAAGCTATTGAGGTGCTTGCAAAAGGCCCAAAGCCCAGAACTAATGCTGCTGCTGCCGGCCCTGCCACCGCTGCACCGCAGGTGCCTGCTGATAAGACCAAGTTCTTCAAGTGGGTTGTCTTCGGCTTGATTTTTTTGTGCGGCGTTGGAGTTGTGCTTTTCAGTGGCAGCAAGACTTTGCAGCTTGTGTTCATTGTGCTTGCGGGCTGCCTGTTTATAGCAGAGCCCTACCTCCAGTGGTATCTTGTTGTTAAGCTCAAGTTCCTGCAGAGACCCGAGTTCCTTGAAACCATGCTGAAGGTTGCCATACTGGTTGCCGTGCTTTTTGTTGGCGACCAGAACCTGCAGATAATCATACTTATTGCAGCTGCGGCATTCTTTATTGTCACCCCAACCATACCCGACCTTCTCAAGAAGTTGGCAGGCAACAAGACTGACAAAGCAACTGGCAAGCCAAAGCAGATATCCTCGGCTAAGTGGGTTATTGCGTTCGCAGCTGCTGTGGCAAACGACGTGGTCTTGGATTATCTACTTGCAATAGGTCTGGTTCCGGGAATCGGTGATGTTTTTGATGCAGTCACTGATGCAATTATCTGGTGGTGCCTCGGCCCGGGCTATATGCTGCCCTGCGGCATTGAGTTCGTGCCAGGGGTGGACATTGTCCCCACATATATTCTCGTGGTGGGCTTTGCATTTTACAATGAACGGAGAAAAGAAAAAGCCGCTTCTGGGGCTGCCGGCGGAGCAGCAGGCGCAGCAGGCAAACCTGCGCACAGGCATGAGCTGAGCAGGGTGACACTCGGCTTCCTCATAATTGTGATTGTAATCATAATCCTCGGCCTTGTCATTGCTCCGGCTTTCCTGAAGGGCGGCACCGGGATTGTCAGCAGGATTCTGGAGGGCGCGGCAAAGGGCGTTGTTAGCTCCGGCGCCTGGCTAAAGGAAAACAACCCGATTACCCTGGTGGGGAACTGGTTTGAAAAGAGGATTGCAATTGCCACAGGCAGCTATTATGAAGGAGAAGTTGAAGACAACCAGGACACCAAGTTAGGAGTATACCTGGAGGACATAATGCCGGCTGACCCGCAGTACTGGGAGGATGAAGAGGTTATTATGTGGGGCACGGTCAGGGCATTTACACTGGACGAGCCAATCAAGGTAAATGTGAGCTGCACTGCTGACGGCATTGCAGCAGACAGCATAACCCCTGCCTCTGAATTCAGCATATACACACTGGAAGACAAGTTCATGGAGTGCAAGTTCAGCAAGGACACTGTGCTCAACAAGCTAAAAAACGGCGCAAAGAACCTGCGATTTAATGCCGACTATAATTTCAAGACACTCAGCTACCTAAAGACCTATTTTATGGACCTGGACAGGCTCAGGTCAATGAGGAGGCAGCAGATTGACCCGCTGCAGGAGTTTGGCATTACAGATAAATACCCAATTGCGGTGTTTACAAACGGGCCGCTGAAGATTGGCATGGAGACAACAAAGGAGCTGCCCATTGGCGTGCCGAGCGGGGATGCTGCTGCACTGCGGGAGATTGCCATCATAGGCATCACACTTGAGAACAGGTGGAAGGGCAGGGTCACCAAGATTACAAAGCTTGAGCTGCAGCTGCCTGACAGCCTTGACCTCAACCACTGCGACAGGCCGTTCACAACAGGCACACCGGCTGATGAGGCCGGCTATAAAAAATACTCGCTTGACTTCAGCAAGATGGACGCGAGACAGACTGAGAAGCTGGAAAACATCACAACCTACCAGAACATGAAGTGCTGGATTGATGTGACTGACCGGCAGAAGCTGCTTGGCACAGACCCGATTGCGACAAAATACATAAGGTTGACTGCAGAATATAACTACCAGTCCTATGAAACGTCCACTGTGTTCATTAAAAAGGTTGAAAGGGGCAGCACTGTTTCAACAGCAACCTCCTATGCAAAGGGCTGCTGCCAGACAAAGCTGAATGAATGCGCGCGGGTTGAGAATGACTGCGACTCCACCAGCTGGTTGCCCAATAACTTCTGCAGCGCAGCGGATTCTGGGCAGCAGGGTAAGTGCATCAGCTGCAAGGATGTCTGCAACACAGAAAGCCAGTGCACCGGCACAAAGACAAAGCTGGTTGACTATGGCTGGTGCTGCGATGCTGCATGCACCTCAGGGAGCCTGCTCAATGTCTGCAGTTTGCCTGCAGACGGGAAGGACCTTGATGTAACATCAAGCTCGCAGTGCCTCAGCGATGATAAGATTAAGAGTATACTGACAAAGGCAAACTCGCCTGCTAAGGCGGACTATGCTGCCTTCAACAAGTATGGCAACATGTATGGCATCAGGTCGGATGTTGCGCTGGCGTTTTTTAAACAGGAGTCAACCTATGGCACTACAGGCATTGCAACTGAGACAAAGAGCATGGGCAATATAAAATACAGCACCTCATGCCCTGGCACAAAATACACTTCTTCAAACGGGAATGAGTGGTGCGCCTATGACGGCTGGGACGCCGGCATCAGGAACTGGTATGAGGTAATCAGCAAGAATTATGTGAACGGCGGGTTCAACACCCGGACAGTTGAAAGCATACTGCAGCACTACTGCCCGCCCTCTGACTGCGACACCAGCGGTTATATCAGGAACGTGCGGCAGTATGTGACGGAGTATCAGACCACATGAAAATGAAATTGATGACTGCTTTGGCTTTAGCCGTGCTTGCTTTGCTTCTTATTGCAGGCTGCGGCAGCAATGAGGATTTTACAGGGGTCAATGTGTTCACAGGTACAGACGGGCTGGTGATTGGCTTTATGAATAACGCCCCGCCCAGCCAGGTTTATGAGAACGGAGAGTTCCAGGTGGGTGTCACTGCAAAAAACCAGGGCATACACAATATTGAAAACGGTTTCCTGGTGGCAATTATTGAAAAAGACTATGCTGAAATGGCAGAGGGCGAGTCAAGGGTGCCCATAAAGATAGACGGGAAGTCCACCTTTAATGTGGCAGGCGACCAGATATACCAGATGTTCAAGCTCAAGGCAAAGAAACTGGAAAACCAGAGCATGGCACACGAAACCAATGTGGCAGTCACTGCCTGCTATGACTACCAGACCTGGGCAACGCCGACTGTGTGCATTGACCCGGACATATACAGCATGAGCACTGAGAAAAAACCCTGCACAATCCAGGATATAACAATGACAAGCCAGGGCTCGCCAGTGGCAGTGACAAAGGTGGAGGTAAAAATGCTTCCTTCCGGCGACATGATAAAGCCTACATTCAAGATATATGTGCAGAACAAGGGCATCGGCCATGTCATAGACAAGAACCGGGTCAGCACTGTGTGCGGCTCTGAGGGACTGGATTATAAGGACTGGAACACCATACAGGTCAAGGTGATGCTTGCCAATACTGAGCTTGTGTGCAGGCCAACACCCCTAAGGCTGGAGCAGCAGGAGGATTTTGTGGTGTGCAGCCTTGACAAGGGCATTGAGAAAACTGCAGCGCCCTACTCAACGCTGCTGAACATTTTTCTGGATTACGGCTACACATCAACCATTTCTTCCAAGGTCACAATAGAAAAGGAAATCCTGGTGTGAGCTTCCTCGGTAGTTACTCGACAATTATAGAAAGATTTATATAATGGGGAGTAAAATAAATAGCTTGGTGAGTTTATAAAAATGCGCGTTAGGTTGCTTTTGCTAGTGACTTTGCTTCTTAATGTATTACTCCTTGCCGGCTGCAGCAGCACAAGCCAGACCGGAGAGCAGGGATATATCTGGTACAGGACAGGCACCCAGGGCCTTACCATGAGCTTTTTCCAGAACAGCCCCCAGCCTGTAATATATGAAGGCGATGCGATGACCGTGTCCCTTGAATTATGGAACAAGGGGACCAGCCCGATTTCTGTCGGCCAGATATGGTATGCGGGCTTTGACAGGGCGATTATTGCCAACTACGGAACTGGCGGCACAGGCGACCTGCCTGAGTTTGAGAATTTCCAGATACAGGACCACAAGACACAATACAATGATGAGGGCGGCGTTTCATACCTTGACAGAAAGTCAGGCACGATTTACCTTCCTGAAGGCACGCCCAGGTATCCGTTTAACTTGATGGTTTATGCCTGCTATGATTACCAGACTATTGCGCCAACATCTATATGCATTGACCCTGAGCCCTGGAGGACAAATACGGACAAGCCGTGCATTGCCGCCAGTGTGGGCAGCGGCTCGCAGGGCGCTCCTGTGGCTGTAACCAACATCCAGCAGGAGACCACAAAGGACTCTGTGCGCTTTAAGATAACAATATCCAATGTGGGCGGAGGCACTGTGGTGGACAAGTTATACACCACGAGCAAGTGCCCAACATCATTCCTGCCGTCTGACCTTGACAAGGTATACCTCGATTATGTGACCCTGTCAAACCTGGATATCACAAGCACGTGCCAGCCCCAGAGCCCAATCAGGCTGAACAACGGCGTTGGCACCATTTACTGCTTGGCACCCCTAACACCGGGGCCTGCCTACAACACAATCATTGAAGTTGGAGTAAGCTACGGCTACAAACAGTCAATATCAAAGAGTGTTGAGATACGAAGCACCTAGGAGGTCTGAAAAATGAAAACTAACCTTATAATCTTGGCTATGGTTGTTGTTGTCCTGGTATTTGCATCAGGCTGCAATACGGGTGGCAATTCAACTACAACCGCAAGCCCGTTCCTGGGCGGCACAAACGGGTTGATAATCGCATTTGCCCCAAACGCGCCGCCTGAGCAGGTGTATGACTCCGGCCAGTACCCGTTTGACATTGATGTCAAGCTGAAGAATGCGGGAGAGACAAAGGTCAATAAAGAGGATGTCAGGGTAAAGATTTCCGGGATATATTATGGAGACTTTAACAAGAGCCAAGCAGACCTCATCAAGAGCCCGGACGATGACCTTGAGGCTACAACAAAGCTGTCCTCAGGTGAAACGCGGGAGGGCACTGAGTCCCATGTGGTATTCAGCGACCTGTTGTATACAGGAAACCTGAGCGGGGATATGCCATTGACAATCAGGGCGGATGTCTGCTATAAATACCAGACGCTTGCCAACGCTAAAATCTGCGTCAGGCAGAACATGCTTGACACAACAAGCGAGGGAGTGTGCACAGTCTCAGGGGATAAGGTTGTGTATTCTTCCAGGGCGCCTGTGCAGGTTGTATCATTCAGCGAACAATCATCAGGGAAGAACAAGCTATACTTCACATTCAACGTCAGGCATGACGGCAACGGAAGGATTTATGCAAAAGGCACAATGTGCAACAACACCAACTTTGCAAATAAGGACAAGGTTTGGGTTACAGTCAGCACGGGCCTTTCGAACCTGAGGTGCACAGGCCTCTCGGGCGGCACAGATACATCCGGCTATGTCAAGCTGTATGCGGGCCAGACAGAGGGCACAGGCCAGACACCGGTCACGTGCACCCAGCAGGTTGATACGCAGACTGACTACGAGAAGAATGTGGACATAACCCTGGACTACGACTACGAGGACGACAACTCGGTTGACTTTGTGGTCAAGAAGAGCAGCCAATAAGAATTTTTTCTCTCTTTTTTAGTTTTTAGTTAGTGTGAACTGCGCCAGCAGGGCTTCCAGCTGGACAAACTCGTCACTGCCTTCAGTCATCCTGAATTCTATCTCACCGCATTTTTCTATGAGAACTGCCTTTTGCCTGCTGTCAATTTTCAGGTTCCACACTTCCTGCTGGATTTGCTTGATTACGTCAGTGCCGCTTAATCCGTAGGCAAGCATGGTGTCCAGGAGCTTGCTCCTTGATTCAAGGAACCTGCCCTCGATTGCCAGTAGCATTACCTCCTGGATTTCCTTTGGCTTTGCAACTGATGCCAGGGAATAGACTGATTCCTCGCTGATGTTCGGGCCGAGGGCTGCGCAGCTCTGCAGTATGTTCTCCATTCTCCTGCAGTCGCCGCCGCTTACTTCGTAGAGGGCTTCCTTTGCCTTGTCGCCTATTTTTAAATGCTCCTTGTGCGCAATGCTGTCAATTATCTCAAATACGTCTTTCTTTTCCAGTGGCTTGAACCTGAAGACAGTGCACCTGGACTGGATTGGGTCAATGATTTTTGAGCTGTAGTTTGCGCTCAGAACAAACCGCGTGGTCTGGGTGTAGTTTTCCATTGTCCTCCTTAGTGCCTGCTGCGCCTCTTTTGTCAGCGCGTCGCACTCGTCCAGGAAAATGATTTTGAAAGGCACATCGCCTATGCTTCTTGTCCTGGCAAAGTCCTTGACCTTGTTGCGGACAACGTCTATGCCTCGCTCATCGCTCGCGTTCAGCTCCAGGAAGTTCTGGCGCCAGCCTTCTTTGAAAAGTTTTTTTGTGAGTAGCAGCGCCAGCGAGGATTTTCCCACGCCCGCAGGGCCGCAGAAAAGAAGATGGGGCATGTTCCTCTGCTTGACAAAGGCCTTTACCCGCTTTATAATCTCTTCCTGCCCCCTGAAGTCCTCAAACTCCCCGGGCCTGTATTTCTCTGTCCATATGGATTCGACCATGGAAAAAAGGGATTACCTTATTGTTTATATAACTTATGAAAAAGAAAAGAAATTAGGAAAAAGCATTCAGATTATGTCTTCCTCGGCAATAACCAGGAAATCCCCGATTGCTATGACTGAGCTGAACGGGATGAGGATGTTGCCCTCCTTGTCCTTTTCTAGCTCAAGCTTCTCGGTGTACTGCGTCGGGTTGATGAGAATGATGTGGATGAGCTCTCCGCTCCTTGTCTCGAATATAAGGTCTCCAACCTCGCCGAACTTCTTGCCTGTCTTGCTTACAACTGTCTTGCCAATCAACTGTTTTGAGAATTTTTTTTCTTCCTCAGCCATAAAAACCACCTTTGATTATTAGTTGGGAATATTTAAGTTTCCGCGTTTATAAATCTTTCGGATTTTTCCACTCGGGAGTCGTTGAGCTTTGCGCACCGCCACTGGCAGCGCATCCACAGGGGCAGAATTCTCCAGTGGAAATGAAGGGGGCCTAGCAGGTGGGATTTATATATCCCGAACCGGCTATTTAAATACAAAAGTATTTATAAAGGCATTAATATTCTTCCCCTTATCTGATTATAAAATGGGGGGTGTGAAAAGGATGACTACAGGGCACAACAAACGGTCCATTGAGGTCGTTAATATCGTTGTAAGCACTTCTCTTGAGCATGATATCCCACTAGAGAAGATGGCAGCTACATTGTCTAATACAGAATACAATCCGGAACAGTTTCCGGGGCTTGTTATCAGGATAAAGGAACCAAAGACATCTGCGCTTATTTTTAGTTCTGGCAAGGTTGTTTGCACTGGTGCAAGGACCATGGACAATGTGCGAGAGAGCATACGAAAGATTATCAAGAGCCTTGAGAAGATTAATGTTAAGATAACAATAAAGCCTGAAATCCACATACAAAACATTGTGGCTTCCGGCAATGTTGGCATGGACTTAAACCTCAATGTGCTTGCCATGAAGCTCGAAAATACAGAGTATGAGCCTGAACAATTTCCGGGACTGGTTTACAAGCTTCCGCATGCCAAGGCAACATTCCTCCTGTTCTCAAACGGAAAGGTGGTTTGCACTGGCACAAAGAGCGAAGCAGATGTAAACTCCGCCCTTGACAAGCTGATTGAGAAGCTTAAAAAGGTTGTTAAGTAATTGTTTTTTAGCCCACTGGACACTGGACAGGTGCGCGTGAGGCTTAAATATACTTGTTGATACAAAAATAGGTGTACGGCTAACAAAATGGAACTGCAGGATCAAATTGAAAGGTTTAGGACATTTTTCGAGAAGAATTACTATCCCCGGCTAATGGAGGGCGCACGCTCCGGAAAGGCGTTTCTGGCAGTTGACTTTGATGAGCTGAGCAAGTTTGACGCAGAGCTGGCTGATGCATTGCTTGATGAGCCTGAGGAGATTATCCGGGCAGCCGAGATTGCGATTGAGAACTTTGACTTCCTTGGCAATATTGTTGAGCGCTTCAGGATAAGGTTCTCTAACCTGCCTGACAGCCAGATAATGGACATCAGGCACATAAGGAGCGAGCACATCGGCAAGTTATTCTCGTTTGAAGGCATTGTCAGGCAGAAGAGCGACGTGCGGCCCCAGGTAAAGACTGCAAGGTTTGAGTGCCCTGCCTGCGGCAATGTGCTGTCAGTTATACAGCTGGACAGCAGGTTCAAGGAGCCAATACGGTGCAACTGCGGCAGAAAGGGCCATTTCAGACTTGTGTCAAAGGACTTGGTTGACGCCCAGGGCATTGTGCTTGAGGAGGCGCCTGAAAACCTGGAGGGCGGAGAGCAGCCAAAGAGGATTAACATTTTTCTTAAGGACGACCTGGTCAGCCCAATAACCGAGAAAAAGACAAACCCGGGCTCAAAGATCATTGTGAACGGCATTATCAAAGAGATCCCGATTATACTCAAGAACGGGGGCCAGTCAACAACATTTGACCTGCTTGTTGAGGCAAACTTTGTCAACGCAGTTCAGGAGGACTTTGGCGACATTGAGATTTCAAAGGAAGAGGAGAATGAGATAAAGGAACTTGCCCAGGACCCCAGGATTTACAGAAGGCTTGTGAGGAGCATTGCACCATCAATCTACGGCCATGACCTGATTAAAGAGGCGCTGCTCTACCAGCTGATGGGCGGCGTCAGGAAAAAACGGGATGATGGCGTTGTCACAAGGGGGGATATTCACGTTCTGCTTATCGGAGACCCGGGCAGCGGTAAGTCACAGCTGCTCAAAAGGGTTAACCGAATTGCCCCAAAGGGCAGGTTTGTCAGCGGCAAGGGCGCATCCGGCGCAGGGCTGACTGCGGCGGTTGTGCGTGACGAGTTCCTTAAGGGCTGGAGCTTGGAGGCAGGCGCGCTGGTGCTTGCCCACAAAGGCATTTGCGCAATTGACGAGCTGGACAAGATGAGCACCGAGGACAGGGATGCGATGCACGAGGCGCTTGAGGGCCAGACTATCACAATCAGCAAGGCCAACATCCAGGCAACACTGCGCGCAGAGACAACTGTGCTGGCAGCTGCAAACCCGAAATTCGGAAGATTTGACCTGGTGGAGCCGGTCTCAAAGCAGATTGACCTTCCGCCAACGCTTATCAACAGGTTTGACCTTATTTTCCCTGTCAAGGACCTGCCTGACAAGGACAGGGATGAAAAGATGGCAAGCTTCATACTATCACTGCACCAGAACCCAAACATGGAAAATCCGGAGATAAGTTCTGAGCTCCTCAGGAAATACATTGCCTATGCAAGGCAGCACTTCAGGCCTGTGCTCACTGACAGCGCGCTTGAGGAGATTAAGGAATATTACCTTAAGATGAGGGCCACTGCCTCAAGGGAGGGCGACGTGCGAAGGATACCCATCTCGCCGAGGCAGCTTGAAGCTCTGGTCAGGCTTTCTGAGGCATCTGCAAAGGTTAGGCTGTCAAACAGGGTTACAAAGAAGGATGCGAGACGGGCTGTTGACCTGCTGCACCACTGCCTTGCCCAGGTGGGCGTTGACCCGGAAACCGGAGAGATGGACATTGACAGGATTTCAACAGGAATCACTGCAACAGAGAGGAGCAAGCTGGTCAACATCAGGGAGATTATTGCCGACCTGGAAGGCAGCATTGGCAAGAACATCCCTGTGGATGATGTTGTCAGGGCAGCGTCAGAGATGGGCATGAGCGAGGACAAGGTTGAGGAAGCCCTGGAAAAGCTCAAGCGCAGCGGTGACATCTTTGAGCCAAAGAGAGGGTTTATCAGCAGGCTGTAAGGAAAGGAATATATACTCTGTTTCTATTTCTTGTCTTATTATTGGGGGCATTGAATGGTAAAAAGGCAGACTGCTTACATTGTCTCAGCAGCACAGCTGCTCAGCGGCGAATTTGTAAAGGTTGAGGCAGAGTGGGAGCCGAACTATGTGAAGGTTGGCGACAGGAATGTCAGCAGGGTTAATCTCCTGGGCACTGTGATTTCTGTCTCCGGCGAGACCGGCTTCAACTACGAGCAGGTAACTGTTGATGATGGCACCGGAACAATTTCTGTGCGCGCCTTTAACCAGCCCGGCTTCCTGGCAGGGTTTGGGGTTGGCGATGTGGTGCTGGTCATAGGAAGGCCAAGGCAGTATGGCAACGAGATTTACATTCTTCCTGAGATTGTAAAGCACTTTGACAGCCCAAAATGGATTGAGGTTCGACACCTGGAGCTTAAGCTGCTGGCTGCAACGCACCCAACAGCTGCGGCGCCTGTTGCGCAGGCGGAGCCAACAATTGCTGCTGTCCATGAGGAAAGCGTTGAAGAGGCTGCTGAGGCTGGACCAAAGAAGGATGAAAAACAAGAAACACCCTCACAGCGGGTATTCGGTCTCATTAAGATGCTGGATGACGGAAGGGGGGCTGACTTTGACCTGGTTGTTGCAAAGTCAGGCATCAATGGGGCTGAGAGTATAATCATGACGCTGATGGAAGAAGGTGAAGTGTTTGAGATACGGCCGGGAAAGCTTAAGGTTCTTGAATGATTAGCCGAACACAGCCGGCGTGACATACACTTCCAGCAGGGCAGCTATGACAATCAGGCCAACTGAGAGGATTACCAGGTCCAGTGAGTCCATGATTGTGTGGAAGAATTCCTTTGTCCTGAAGCGTTGCTTGATTACTGCAACAGATATTATGCCGCCTGCCAGGCCTGCTGTGAAATAACCCAGGATTTCCGGGATGCCGTGTATCGAATACCTCAGCAGGCCCACTGAAACTATGTTGAAATATCCTGCCACACTTCCAAAACCGAGGACTCCGGCGTACTTGCTTATCCCTGTGCGGATGAAGTTGCCTATTGCTGCGCCAATGACTGAGGCGTTCCAGGTAAGTATGAACAGCGCGCCAATACCATAGGAAAATGAGAAGAGTATGCAGAGCGCCAGCACCCGCAGGTTGTTGATTAGTATGCTCTTGAATGCAGTTGCCTGGGATGCTACACTACCGCTGACCAGTGTTGCCAGCCGGGAGATTGTTGATGTCTGCACGCCGAACAGCAGCTGCACTGACTGCTCCGGAAGTAGGATATACCAGAACACGAATGCTGCGGTGATGCCGCAGAACAGCGACATATAATAACCGAGCACCCGGGAGTGCTCCTTTAGCAGGGTTCTTTCCATTGCCAGGCTCTCGTCCTTTGCCTCCTCTCCCCGTATTGTTGAGAGCATGAACGGGATTGACGGGATGACAGTAAAGAATATCATGATTATCCCGGCGAACTGCGGGAACATCCACAGGCCGAGGAACATTGCAAGAGTGGTATGGAGGAAGCTTATGAAGAATAGTTCCCTTACCTTGTGCTTCAGCAAAAAGATTTTCTGAAATGATTCCAGGACCATTGCAGGAAAATCGGGTTCTTTTGTTTATATAGTTTTCTAATTCCGAAGCCTTTATAAAGAATACTAAAATCCCCTAACCCATGGATTATGACAAACTTTTGAAGAAGGCGCGCGAGTCATTGCCCGAGGCCATCCACAGCGCAGAGCGCTTTGAGATACCCAAGATAATGGGCCATATCCAGGGCAACAGGACAGTAATAAGCAACTTCCAGCAGATTGCGGATGTGTTGCACAGGCCGCCGGAGCACCTGCTGAAATACGTGCTTAAGCAGCTGGCAACGCCCGGAGACATTAAGAGGGCGGCGGTGATAATCGGCTCAAAAACCAGCGCATCCAGGATTAACAATGCAATACGGCAGTATGCAAAGGAGTTTGTCTTCTGCATTGAGTGCGGCAAGCCTGACACAAAGCTTGACAAGGAGGGCAATGTCACGTTCATGACCTGCCTGGCCTGCGGTGCAAAGCATTCTGTGAAGGCGAAGATATAATGGCAGTTATTGTCACAAAGCACACTACACCTGACAAGAGGCTTGTGCTTGCATTGTGTGACAAGGATATTCTTGGAAAGAAGTTCGAGGACAGCAAACGGGTGCTTGACCTTTCATCCAATTTCTTCAAGGGCGCTGAAATGCCGAAGGATGGTGCCATGGCTCTCATAAAAAAAGCCTACAGCCTTAATGCTGTTGGCGAAGAGTCAGTTGACCTGGCAATCGAATGCGGCGCAGTTGAAAAAACGCATGTAATCTTTGTAAAGAAAATCCCGCATGCCCAGACAGTCTGCATGAAATGAGTCCTGTCCCGGATTCACTGGCGGATTCCGTCGTGGACCCAGCTATGCCTCAGCCAAACCAGGCACCCAGTCCTGCCTGCCTTTCCTTTTCCTTGCCAAAGAGCTGCTCGATTCTCTGCTTTGTCAGCAGCAGCGTCTGCTTCAGGTAGGCAGACACATTGTACTTCTCAGCCAGGCTTATGCTTGGCTCAAGATACTTTATGATGCTGCCCTCTGAGATTGTGAAGATTATCTTGCCGCCGCACTTGGTGCACTTGCCAATGAGCGGAGGCCTCCTGAATTTTTCATTGCACTTGACGCACCTGAACTGCTGCTGGGAGAATTTCCTCAGGTTTCCCTTTATGTCCCTGATGAAATGCTTCTCAATGACAAGCTGCGCCACCTCGTTCTCGTCAACAGCCCTTATCCTGCTGGCAATCTCCATCTGGCCCTTGAGCTTTTCTTCCATGCTCGGCAGGGTTTTGTAGGCTGAGCACAAAACACCCTGGTTAATGTCCTCAACGCCGTGGGTGAACCCGATTTTCTCATACTGCTTCTCTGTGCCAAGCCTGTCCCTCAGCTGTTCAATCTTAATCTCCCAGGGAAACTTGTAGTCCAGCGCCCCTTCGTAGAGGTCAAGGGGGTATTCCCACCTTACATCAAGCCCCTGCACCATGTCGTCAACCTCTGAGGGGATGAGCTTTATTGAAAGTACCAGCGGGCTGTCCATTGTCCTGCTGCCCCTCTTGTCAGGCAGGAACTGCCTTGAGAAATTAAGGAACCCGTCCATGAGGAGCATGACGCAGGCTTCATCGCCGTCGCAGTCCCTCCTAAGGGCTGCGTGGTATAATGGGTGCGCAAGGCAGCCCTGTGTTTTGGAAAATCCTATTATCCTGCCCACCATGCCTGCTGAGATGTGTGGTGCAAGGCCTATCACCAGGTGGCCTATAAGGTCGTCTACCTTCTGGAGTTTATAGTATGGCTCAAGGCCATAGAGCCTGACCAGCATTTCATCTATGAACTGCGCCACCCTGAGCAGCACCTGGCCTGCAGGCTCCTCTGTCTGGAGTTCGTAGCCTGGCAAGATGATGTCCTGCGGATAAAGCTCAACAATCTGGTCGGGGCTTGTCAGCGGAATGCCCTTGCAGTCATATTCATACCCCAGGGATTTCAGCTTTTCTATGCTGGCGCCAATCTCTGCAGGCTTGAAATGGGTGATTGCAAGCTCAGTCATGTCATACCTTGTTGTGCCGTCCTTGTTGACATAGATATCGTGGACAGCCCGCAATACACCTTTTGCAAGGTGCTCAGGGATGTGGTCCTTGTTGCTGGTTCCCCTGACCCCCTTGATTAGTTCAGGATAACTCTTGAGCTGCAGCTTTCTGAGGGCTTCGCTGAAGTAGTGGGTTATATCTATATCCTTCCTTCTGTAGCTGCGGTTGGGTCCGTGCTTTGGGCAGCTTTCTGTATCCATCAGGCCGCATTCCTTGCAATAATATTTTTTTGCTGTTGTAGTTCCGCAAGTCTCGCACACCTTGCAGATTGTCTCCCTGTTGCACTTGGCACACCAGTAGACCGGGAAATCCCCCATGATTTTGCCGCCCTCCATTGCAGACTGCACAGCCCTGAGCCTTCCCCCCTCGTCGCCTACCGGGAAGAGTATCTGCGGCTGGCCGTCCATCTTCCTCATTTTTGCCTTTTCAGGCCTGCCCATCCTCGCACCTATGAACGTGCCCCCCTTGTCCCTCACCCTGAACGGCGAAAGCATGTTCACTATCTCAAGCACGGTTTTGTCCCGGTTGTCCTGCACTGTTTTCTCTATTGCCTTAATGTCGAAATTCTGGCCAAAGCAGGCAAGGAATGTTAGTGCATTATCATCAGAGATTTCAATCTGGCCCTGGCTGTTTATTTTGTGCGGCAGACCCAGCACCTCAAGGCTGCGCTTCAGTGTTTTCTCGTCAGGCATGATTATTTTTTTTGCTGCTGTATCCTCGCCAACCATCTTGGCACGGTTGATGTGGTCTGCAAGGTGCAGGAATTTGTCAGGCGCCAGGGAGTTCCAGTAAACCGTATATTCCGGGTGCAGCGGCACCTTTGTTTTCAGGCTGACATTGATTGCGGCCCTTCCGGTGAGCTTAATCTTCCTGGGCTGCTTGAGCATCTTTTCAAGGTTGTCTGCTGAAACACCAACCAGCTCAGAGAGCTTATCCAGGTCAAGCGCCCCAAACATGTTTACAGTTGCCTTTTCAAGCTCCAGCGCCCACCATTCCTCGCAGTAGCCTGCAGGCACAAGCTTGTGGCCGTTCTCTGAAAAATCGCCGTAGCTGATGAGTATGTCCCCCAGGTAGAGGATTTCACGGATATTGTTTTTTGCCTGCAGCGCCTCCTTCTCTGTTGAGAGCTTCTCAACAGTGCCGTCATTCAGCCGCACAACAGGGCCTTCAATCTCTTCACAGGTGGTGATTGCCGCTGCCTTTCCCGGCCTCTCAACCTTCAGCTGGGTGCCCACTGCAATGAAATTGCTCAGGGCGTGCATGGTTGCCGGGTGTATGGCAGCAGAGGAATAGCCTGAGAACCTGCTCCTGCCGTAGCGCAGCCTGAAGCCGCCTGACCTCATGGGCATGGAAAGGATTGGCCTGCCTGCAACCAGGTCCTTCATGTAGGTGAGGTTGGGCATTATCTTCTGGTTGGCATCCTCTGCAGTGCCTGCTGCCTTGTGCTTTTTCTGTATTGCCAGGAACTCTTCAAGGAATTCCCACTCCAGCCCCATCTGCTTTCCCCATTTTGAAAGCCGCTTCCACAGCTTGGGGCTTTTTTGCGCAAGGCCCTCTGCCATCACAAGGCAGACTCCGCCGCGTATCCTGTTTGTCTCAACCCTCGGCAGGTCCTTGTAGTTGCTTACTTCCACTGTTTCTGTCGGGTCCCCGTTAACTTCAACAGGCACGTGCCTTGCAAGGAACTGGACCTCCTCTTCGCTCGGAAAATACTGGAGGTTTGTGACGCGCTCATGATAATCCCTGACCTCTGCGCCGTATCTCTTGATTTCCTCTTCTGTCGGGTCATACTTTGCATAGCCGAACTTTGCCCGCAGATAATCTGTGATTATGACTGAGAATGCTGCGGCTGTGCCGCCTGCTCCCCTGATTGGGCCTGCGTAAAACGGCGCAAGGTACTCTTTTCCGTCGCGGGTTTTCTTTATCCTGAGCTCGATAAACCCTTCCAGGGGCGCTGCCACAATGCCAAGTGTGTTGTAGGCCATGCCCATCCGTATGCCAACCTCAAGCGCCTCCCTCCTGTCCCTGAACTTGCAGAACTTCTCTGCTGCAACCTCCTCTGCAATCTTAAGGGCAACCTCCCAGGCAAGGATGCCATGCTCCTGCTCCAGCTCCTGTATGCGGGTGATGATTTTTGTGCCTGTCAGCTCCGGGGCCACTGTGGAGATTAGTCCTGTAACCCTCTCAGCCATGTTTGCTGCAAGGATGATGTCAACCTTCGGCTCCGGGTCAAAGTTTTTTTGGCGCGCAGCAGTGGCTATTCTGTGGGCTGATTCAACCTCCTTTGCTATAATCCTGAAATATTCGGTTATGCTTTTGCTTTCTGCCGCCATGTTCAGAACCTCAGCACCTTTACCTCTCTTGTCTTGAGGTTTACCACTGTTGCCCGGGCAGGCTCGGGCTTTATGCCCATCTTCTCCTGGTAATCCGTCATGCCAATCCAGCAGGAGCAGTTCAGCAGGGTTATGTTGTTGTAGTTGCTTGCCGCTGACCTGTGTATGTGGCCTGTAACAAAAAAGTCCGGGATTGTGGTGATAAGCAGCGGGTCGAACTTTGGCTCAGGTATGTAGAGCGAGGAGGTCTGAGTCGGAGCAAGGTGCCTTTTTTTGAGCAGCGCCTTCATAATCAGGTCAACCCTCTCGAGCCCGCCCTTCTGCCGGATTTCCTCAATGGCATCCGCATAGAATGGGAAGCTGAATCCGTGGTAAAGCAGGACCTTGAATCCCGAGAATTCCCTGGTGATGCCGATTGTAACATAGCTGGGGTTGCTGACGTGCACTGCATTCGGCAGGTCGCAGAGCGGCTTGGCAAAGTCTATGTCCAGCTTTGGCTGCGGCTCTGACATTCTTGTGGCGTCGTGGTTGCCCGGGCATATGATTAATTTTATGTGCTGTGGAATCCGTTTGATGTATTCTGCCAGTTGTTTGTACTGGTCGTAGATGTCCGGAACCTGCAGGTCTTTCTCCTGGTCCGGGTAAACGCCGACACCGTCCACCAGGTCGCCGACTATAAACACATATTTTACCTTCCGCGCGAGCTGCCTCTGCATATCGTTGCCAAAATTGCCGCAAAGCCACTGGATGAAGCGCTCGAACTGCTCCTGCAGGAAGTGCCTTGAGCCAAAGTGGATGTCGCCCATGAACACCACATAGTCCTCGTTTGGCCCCTTTTTCAAATCCAGGTTGTAGGGAATCTCCGGCCAGAGGATGCTGTTGGCAAAGATTATTTTCTCGCCGCTTGTGCCGGTTATTCCAACCACCTCATCAGGCACAATGTTCTGCGCCTCTGTATACAGCTCTTTCTTTGCCTTTGGTATCAGCACGTTTATCTCGCCTGTCGGGTCTTCAATTGTGACTATCATGTTGTTGTTCTTGGTGATTATCTTATCCTTGACAATGCCGATAACTGCAACATTGCCCCTGTCCCGCTTGCTGCACACCCGCGATATTGAAGTTGTTGCTGCCAGGTCCCTTCTTCCGGCCAGCAGCCCTTCAAGGTATTTATACCTCTTGTTGAACATTGATACAAAGTCCTGGATGCTCCAGCTTGCTGATTCGCCGCTGTATGAGAATGTGACTTCCAGGTCGCGGGTTACGGCAGGAGCAGGTGCTGGTTCAGTAACCCCCTCAATGGCTTTCTGCGGGGCTGCTTTGGCAAAAACAAGCTTATCGGGAAGCTGCGCCTGGGCGAGCTCCCCGCTGGTGGCAAGCGCATTGTCCTTTTCCAGGCGCTCTGTAATGCGCTTTATGCCTTCTGCACCGCCCGTGTCAGACATAATCTCCTGGAGCAGGTCAGGCGAAACCAGGATATTTTTAGCAAGGAGTTGCTTTATGAGCTCCTTCTTTGTCTGCACCGATTCCATTATTCCAACCCCAGACTCTCCTTAAGGCTTTTTTCTATGTTTGCTGATAATGAGGGCGGGATTGAAAGTGTAATCTCCTTTGTCCTGCCATACCTTCCTTTTGAAACAACCCGGGCGTTCACAATGCCAAACATGTCAAGCTCAGCTATGATGTCGGATATTCTCCTGGTTGTCAGCGGCCTCTGGGAGGTGCGACTGCACAGTTGCGTGTAGGCTTCATATATGTCACCGGTGGATATCCCTTTCTTGTTTTTCATCTGAAGCAGCGAATATAGCACCAGGTGATACTGCTTTGGCTGGGTGAGTATTATGTCTGTCACCTTGTCCCGCTCGATTTTCTCCTGCGCCTCGTCAAGGTGTTTGATTGCCACTGCTGGCTTGTTGCCTCTCTCTGCAATCTCGCCGGCAACCCGTAGGAGTTCGAGCGCCCGCCTGGCATCACCATGGCCCCTGGCAGCATATGCTGCGCACTTTTCTATTACCCCCCTGACCAGGCAGCCCCGCTTAAAGGCAACCTGCGCCCTTTTGCGCAGTATGTTCTGCAGCTGCAGGGCATTATAGGGCGGGAACAGTATCTCCTCTTCTGAGAGCGAGCTTTTTATCCTGGGGTCCAGGTTGTCTGTGAATGTCATGTCGTTTGATATGCCTATGATTGACAGCTGCGCGTTTTTCAGCTCGCTGTTTATCCTGGTCATGTTGTAGAGCAGCTCGTCCCCGGTTTTCTTTACTATCTGGTCCAGCTCGTCAAGCACAATTATAACCTGTTGTTTCTGGGTGTCAATGGTGTTGAAGAACAGCTTGTAAATCTCCTCGGTGGGCAGGCCAGTGGGTGGGATTTCCTTGCCGAGCTCCCTGCTCAGGTGCGCCATAAGCCGGTATTCTGTATCCGCAACCTTCCTGAGCTTGCAGTTGACGTAGAATATCCTTAGAGGAATATTCTTTGACTGGGCAAGCGACTTAATCTGCGAGGTTATGTATTGTATGCATGCTGTCTTTCCTGTGCCGGTTTTTCCGTAGATAAAAATGTTGGATGGCTTTTCCAGCTTCAGGCAGGGCGCAAGTATGCTGGCAATCTGGTTAATCTCCTCGTCCCTGTGCAACAGGGTGTCCGGCAGATAGGACGACTGCAATGCCTCCTTGTTAAGGAACAGGGAATCCTTTGTGATATACTTCTCAAAATAGGTTGTGAGGTTGCTGTGTTTCATTTGCGCTCCAGAAGAAATGGGGGTATATAAGGATTTTGATTCCGGCCTGGGGCTGTCCCCTTGGTTTCGAGTGGAGGGCGGGTTGGAGGTTTTGGGTTGGGTCTGGTTGGTTGTTATATAAAATATATATTAAAATATTTATTTTTTAATGTTTATTTTTTAGTTTTTGTTTTCTCGTCGCTTTTATTTATTTTCAATATTGTAATTATTTATTTATTTTATTTATTATAATATAATAATTATAAGATATATAAAACAAAATATATAAAAGAAAACAACAGAAGCCAGCAGCAGCTTCCACAGGAAATGCACCTCCACTGGAAACAATGGTGGGAGTCTGTTGCCTGCTTTGCTCATTTTGCGCAATTCTGTTCTGCTTTTGTTGCTCCCTTCTTTTGTTATTGCCCGATAAAAACAAAACTATTTATACTATCGATTTATAAGCTACATTATACCTAATTATTGGAGCATTAAAAAAAGGAGGTAATAGAAATGGTCGTGGCATCAGAACCGTATATTGCTGTTACGTTAGCTATCATTGTAGGAACGCTTGCTGCAGTCGTCTATAGTCTAAGGATACTCGTTCTTTTGGAAAGGAGAATAGCAAGGATAGACATAAACATTGAAAAGATGACGCAGAGGGTTGCCAGAGAGGAAGTCAGGATTGAAAGGGAAGAGGGCAAGATAGAAAGGCAGATTGGAAAAAGGAAGAGATAATACGTTTTTTTTCATTTCTCATTATCATGGAGCTCAAGACTATTATTAGCAATATAAAATCAATGAGGGTCCAGGGCGCTGAGAACGTGGCGCTCTCTGCAGTTGATGCCCTGGAGATTGTCAGCTCCGGCTCCCGGGCAGCCAGCGTAAAGGCATTCTACGCAGAGCTTTTTAATGCCAAAAAGCGCCTTATTGCAGCCAGGCCCACAGAACCCTGCCTGGCAAATGCGCTTGGCTTTGTCCTTCATAACCTGAACATCACCAGCGTAAAGCACATGAAGTCACACATTGAGCTACGCATCCACAAGGCAAGGGAGCATTTTTCAGAGTCTGAGAAGGCAATCGCAGAATACGGCGCAAGGAAGATTGGAAATAAGATGGTGGTGTTCACACATTGCCATTCGTCAACAGTTATGGGAATCCTTTTGGCAGCCCAAAAGCAGGGCAAAAGCGTCAGCGTGCACAATACCGAGACAAGGCCCCTGCTGCAGGGCAGGAAAACTGCTATTGAGCTGGCAAAAGCCGGGATACCCGTTAAGCACTTTGTGGATAATGCGCAGAGGCTTGCACTTAAGGGCGTTGACATGGTGCTGCTTGGCGCAGATGCAGTTACTGCAGAGGGCAGGGTCATCAATAAAATCGGCTCAGAGCTGGTTGCAGAGATAGCGCACAATTTTGGCATTCCGGTTTACATCTGCACGGATTCCTGGAAATTTGACCCGCACACAGTATTCGGCTTTGACGAGCCAATTGAAAACCGGGGCAGGGATGAGGTTTGGAAGGGTGCGCCAAAGGCAATAACCATAATGAACCCGGCATTTGAGATTGTAAAGCCAGAGCTGGTCACAGGGATAATAAGCGAGCTTGGGGTTTACAGGCCAGAGACGTTTATTGAAGAGGTAAAGCGCGCATATCCCCAGATAATTAAGAATTAAACTGCCGCAATGGCTTTCTCGAGCTTTACAATGCCTGCCTTAAGCTTCCTGATTTTTTCAATGTTGTCCTCTGGCTGTAAAACACCGCCGCACTCAGGGCAGCGGTATCTGCAGTTGGTTGTTGTATCAAAGTCCATTCGCACGCACAGCCTTTCGCAGGCGAAAAATGTGCCGCCGTCCTCCCTCTTTAGCTCTTCCCTGAGCCTTAACAGCTTCTGCTTTCTCAGGTTTGCAATGAGGGGCTTAACCATGGCCTTGTTAAAGGACCAATAGTAAATATACCAGCCACTCTTTTTTTCACGCTCGCGCCTGAAGTTAACCAGGTTGTTCTCGTGCAGCCTGTAGAGCAGGGTTCGCACAGAATTAATGTCCATGGAGGCTTTCTTTGCAAGATCCAGCTCAGAAAGCGCGGTGCCGTTGCTGAGCATGTTGACAACAGGAACAGCAGCCTCACCCACAATCTCAGTCAGCTCAGGGCTGAGAAGCCTAGCCATGTTAATCTTCACCATAATGACCTTACCCCCTCTTAAATTCAGGGAGAGAGGTATATAAACTTTTCTATTTAACAACCTCGTCAATAAGAAGCCCGCGGCGCTTGGCTGTTTCTATGTTGGCAGCAAAGCTCTTTTCAGTCTCTTCCAGGTCGTCAAGGGTTATGAAGAGCCAGTCTGTTTTCTGGAACTTTACAGCAACCCAGGGCTCTGCACCGAATTTTGTGGTGAATTCCTTCAGGTCTGCAATGTCCTGCTTTTCAATGTATTTATTGTCTTCCCCGCACACCTTTGCCTCAATGGCGAGCCTGCGGTTCCGGTTCCCAACCAGAAGGTCAGGCGCAGGATACCTCTGCGACCCCGACCCAGCCACCCGTATTGCAGCCCACCCGCGAGCCCAGAATGCATGCACGAGTTCCCTCTCTCCATTAATCCCGACTGATTTGTGGCTCATGCAAAATCCCAAGTTAGGGTAGGATATAAAGGTTGCGGGTGGAGAATTCGAGGTTTTGTTCTAGTGCCCCCATTGTAATCTCAACATTATGCACTGATTATTTTGCCCCCTCAACATTTTTATTGTAGCGAGTTTAAATAGCACAATTTTAATATAATTCCGGATTCCAATATTGAATCGCAAAATTTATTACTTTTTCTGCCCTCTTAATTATGGAGTTCTTCTCCCATTTACCCCCCATTATAAAATCATTTAATTCGTTCTGAGTTTTGAAAGGTGCTCGTATAAAATGCTTTGAATTTTTTGTTTCAATTTCATTATTCCCCTTACTAGCATTAGCTGAATTGGGGTCTATAGTTAAATTCCCAATACTGTGAAGGAAATTTTCGTTAAAATCATCATCGAATTTCGGTAAATCTAATTCTGTAGTACAAACGCGCCTATTCTGGCTGGCAATATGCTCAATTGTTAATAACGCCCTTTTGTCAGAACTTAAAAATTCATATTCGGACATTTCAGAAGCTATAGGTTGTTCGCCAAGTCTTAAAAAATTCTCATATTTCCAAAACAAATATCTTTGTATGAGCCCAGAAAAATCTAAATAAAAGTACCTCGAATTTAATTGTGATTTAAAATACTCATCACTTACATAATCTTTAATTAAAGATTTTAATTTTTTTCTTAATACCCCAAAATCACCTTCAAAATTTTTTGCTATAGAATATAACCCAGTTTCACCAGTATTTGAGGGTTTTCTACCGATTCCGTAAACTCTAAAACTAAAAATTTCTAATAATCTCACTATTCTATTAAATTCTTTTTTATCGGGGGTTTTGTCATATTTATAACATTTTATCATTAAAGGATAAAAATATGCTAATCTCCCCAGAATAAACATATCTCTAACAAACGGCGAATTATTATTCAATAATTCCTTAACTACTCTGAATGTTTCTAATAATTCTCTAGAATATTTTTCAATAAATTTAGCAGCTTTTTCAGGCTCATTAGAGTTCATTTTTTTGTTTATCTTTTCTTTGACTTTTGGAACGTAGTTTTGGTAATCCTTACTCTTTTTTGTATACCCCCATTTTAGATGAGCAATAAAATGATACTGCAATACACTATCTTCCTCCAATTTATAATCAATTTCTTCTAATATCCTATAAATCTCAGCAAATCTGTCGTGTATAGAATTCAGTAATTCTAACGGTTTTTCTTTTGTTAAATATACTTTGTGCATTAAAAAACTTTTTGTTTTTTCTAAATTAGTAAGCGATTTTCCCCTATCATTCGTTGTTTCAAAAATCAATGTTGCTTCAGCGGTGTCTAATACCGAGTAAGTTACAAGCTTAGCATGTTCGATTTTGGTTTTATAATCTCTAAGATCTTTAATATCTACATCTCCCAATTTTTTTTCAAAAAATTTTTTAGCAAAATGGAGTCTCTTTTGTGAAGGTGTATTAAAAAATGTTTCATCAGATTCATTATCGTCAATAATGTATGTTTTAAAAAAATCATTATCTAGTTGAATCAACTCTACCTTGTAAAAATTATCATCCTTTAGATATCTTCTTACATCCCTTAAATAATCATTGTCATTATCTTTTTTGGAAAGAACATTTAGTAACACTTTCATAAAAATAACTAAAGTAGTCATTCTTTGTTGTCCATCAACAATCTCAATATGTTCAAATCCTTCCTTGATACCTAAATCTTGGAACAATATAGTTCCTAAGAAATAATCTTTATCCAATCTTTGATTATGTACATCTTCTATAAAATCATTCAATTCCTTTTCATTCCAAGTGAAAGCTCTCTGGTATTTAGGCACAATAAAGTGTTTCTCTCCATTGAATAATTCAAATACCGTTTTAAGTCCGTTCTCCATACTTGCCCCCTTTTAAACAAATATATCTAATTACTTTATAAATATTGCTTTATAGACAACCCCATTTAGAAACGTATTCTACTTTGGGTAGTCATCTATACTATATAAAGTCATCAAAAACGACAGCGGTAACACATTCTCGGTGGCAAAAACCCTACCAACACCAAAGGTCCACTAAGTGTAACGCGGTTTCAACATAATCCCCATTCTCCCCAAAATAAAGCGAAAGATTTTTAAGTATCAATGTTTTAAGGTTTAAGATGGAGTTAAAATTTGTCTTCTTAGTGGTAATTTTGTTAATGGGAGTTGTTTTTATAAGTGGTTGTCGTACCAAAGAATTTAGACCGCAAGTAAGTCTGGCCCTAGATAAAAATAGCGTATCTTTAAACGACGGCACACTCTCTGGCTTTATAACGGCAACTATAACAAGATTGGATAATGAGAGGAGAGACACAGTTTTTGTGTTGAAATTCCCAGAAAATAAAAAAGACGTTTATCCTACCAATGTTGATGGTGTAAGAATAACCGAAATTCCAACAAGAACGCTTAAAGAGCAAAATTCAATAGACACGTTACAGTTTAAAATATTTGGTTCAAAAGGTGAAGCCACAAATGCCTCTTATGATTTAAAAGTAGAACTTTGGTGGAATAATACCCGAATAGAGAACCAGGATAAAACAATTACAATTACCATTAAATAAATTTTTATTCTATGTGTAATAGTTTCCTTCGGTCGACTTCCATTATTCCTCTTCTTGTTATTGTATATCTCTGACCGATTTTCACAATCCAATCTTTTTCATGTTCCATTTGAGTTAATGTTCTTGGAAGATTGAGTAACTGCTCAGGTTTTAACCAAGATTCTAACTCTGATTGAGTTGCACCATAATCGTCCTTATGGTAAAGCAATACGAGCACCCTCTCACTAACTTTAAGTTTTGGATTTAACGTCTTAATGTACGTCCCAAATTCTTCTATTACCGGAATCTGTCTAGTTATCAACTTTTCAACAATAGTTTGTGCTTGATCAGAAGAGGCCCCATAAAACAATCTGATAAACTCTGCCAGTACCCAATCACAACAACCAACAACAAATGTAGAATCTTGTAAATTTGGATCTATCCCGTCTGACAAATGTGCTGCATCCCGTTTGTTACGAATGTCATAAACGAGACGAATAGTCCTTGGGATGTGGATTCTAATCGACTCTGAGAATTTTGATGATGGCAAATTCTCTAAGTCTCTACATTTATTGGCAAAATCTTTAATTTGTTTATCGAGGGGAGTAAATTTTTTGGTAGTGATATATTCCAACAAGCGAAACACCGCCTCAGAAAATCGACCACCCTCAACTTCACCGATCCTAAGATTTCCTAAGAAATAATTACGCTTTACTTCTTTATATGTTTCTAGAAGTTGCTGTACTATCTTCTTAGGTAAACTTTTTTCCAGTTCCTTTTCTATTATCTTGTACATATAACCTCAACTACCCCCAATCCCATTTATACTTTTTTCTTTTTTCTAGGGTGTTTTGGGTGTTTGCGATGTGATTTTATTATCCCTTTTACTGCACCCTGATCTGGCAAGGCCTCAACAACCTTTTCACCGAGGGTTGTTAGAATCTTTTTTGTGTGGTCACTTCCATCTCGTATGAAACCATACTTGTTCTTTGTGTCTACGATATCTCTTGGTATGTTTGCTATCGCTGTTCTTCGGGCTGCTTTATTTGCGTCTTCGATATCCTTGTTACTCCATTCTTCAACCCCCTTCCATTTTTCAAGGTAATAAGCTAAGCAAGCAATGGCCTGATAGTTGTTTTTCGGCTTTTTCTTATCAACAAAGAGTTTAATAGACTCTCCCCCCCCGCTTGTCTCTTCAAAAGGGGGAGCAGTGCCAGTATTTCCCGGGGTTTCAAATTTTACACCCATCCTTTCTGAAACATATCTTAAAACTGCAGATTGCCTCTCTTTAGGAACAGATTCAAGTTCCTTTATTATGACACCCATGGCGTTCAATTCAACGTCTTCTTTGCTCATTTTTGTCACCTTTTTACATACACCCATTTTTTTCCTTCTTTTATTCTACCGAGTTCTCTGCGCCTTACACACCTGAGTACGGGGGTTGAAATATTCTCAATACCGAATATATGGCCCCGTTGTGCAAATGCGTTTTTTATTTCAACTAAACTTCTTCCAGTATCAAAAAAGCCTTCCTGTTTCAATTCTTCTACGAGATCAGCCATTGTGATTTTGTCGATCTTCGCTTCTTTCTTTTGTGTTGTCTTTACCGTCGGCTTGCCAATGCTCCGCCTTTCTTTTAAATCTCCACCTAACTGACTGAGTATTCTTACAACCTCATCAGGATCCCCACTTATTGTTATCGTTGTGCCATCTTTCGTTTTCATCTCGGCTTTTGTCATTCTAATCACCTAATCACTCCCTCTTTAATTGGTGATTACCTGATTATATTTAAATCTTTCGTCCCCACCAACACCCGCAACCTTTAAATACCTCAGAGAGTTTTATCAGAATAGGTGATACTCATGGTTAAACGATTAATTCCACTGGCTGCAATGGAGAAGGTGCTGAAGAAGGGCGGGGCTGAGAGGGTTGCGGACTCTGCAAAGGAAGCAATGAAGAACATACTTGAGGCAAAGTCAGAGGACATTGCCAGGAATGCTGTCCAGCTTGCTGCGCACGCAGGAAGAAAGACCGTAAAGGCTGGCGATGTCAAGCTCGCTGTAAGATAAGAATTAATTAAATGCAGATTTCTACAATTTTATCTTCATAAAATCATAGGCGCACACAACATCCGGAAAGTAGTCCCTGGCGTCCTCGAGAATCTCGTTAATGTCCTTATACCTCTGGGAGAAATGCGTCAGCACCAGCTTTTTCGCGCCAGCCTTGCCAGCCATGAGCGCAGCCTGCTTTGCAGTCAGGTGTTTGTAATCAGTTGCCTTGTCCTCATGCTTTGAGGAAAACACAGCTTCGCTGACCAGCAAATCCGCATCCTTTGCCAGCTTATAGCAGGCATTGCACAGCCCCGTATCACAAACAAACGAAACCTTCTTGCCCTTTACAACATAACAGACATCATCCGGCTCTATCTTTTTGCCTTTGAACACAACAGCCTGGCCCCTTTGCAGCTTTCCAAGCACAGGGCCTTCTGGTATGCCGAGCTTTTTTGCAGCTTCAACCTTTACCCTTCTCCTGTCCTTTTCTATAAGGTTGAAGCCAAGGCAGGGAATGCCGTGGTCAAGCTGGACTGCCTCAAGCAAAAAGTCCTCATCCTCAAAGAAAACCCCGGAATCTACCTCAGTAACCTTGTAGTTTATCATCTCATGGGGCATAAACGTCTTAAAGACAGCGTCCATAAACTTTTTGCTGCCTTCAGGGCCGTATATCTCAAGCACGCCATTGTATTCATTTGCAGCCATTGTCTGCAGCAGCCCAGGCAAACCAAGCACATGGTCGCCGTGCCAGTGGGAAATCAGGATTTTTGTAATCTTTGTTGGTTTTATCCCTGCAATCTTGAGCTGCCTTTGCAGGCCCTCTCCGCAGTCAAGCAATATTCCGTCATTCTTGTAGCTGATAAAAAGCCCTGACAGGTTCCTCTCCTTTGTGGGCTGCATGCATGCAGTCCCTAAAAACGTGATTTCCATGGAAGCAGCGGAAACTCTTTTAGTATAAAAACTTATACAAAAGTGCAGATATTTTCGACGCGCCCTGCCCCGGCCTTGCTGTCGCAAGGCTCAAATTTTGCCTCCCTTCGCCAGCCGAGGGAGGAAAATTTGACCCAGCAAAGCTGGGCGGGGCAGGGCTTGCGCCAAGCAGTCATTTCTCGATAGATTTGCACGCCGCCATGGCGCCCGCGGCTGGGGTTGCGCCCTCCGGGCTGCCGCGTGGCTGCCATGGTGGCGGCGTGCTCAATATTAACTATCTTAGTGCAGGGCTTGAAGCAACTATCCCGCAGAGCCAACATAATTATTTTCAATATTGAAAATAAACAACAATAGAAAGGTTTTTTAAATGCCCGGGATTTCCACCACTCTATGAAAGCAAAAGCAAGGAAAAGCAAGGCAGCAAAGCCAGAGCCAAAGGCAGCAGAACCAGCTGAACTGCCAAAGCCAGAGTCAGCAGAGCAGCCGGCAGAGAAGGAAGCTGTCGCAAAGGAAAAGGTAAGGGCCTACTTCCACGAGGACAGGGTCATAACAGAGGATTCTGATGCTGCAAGGGAGCTTTTCAACCAGAGCAGGTATGGTGTTGTCCTGGAGAACAAGAAGGTGCAACTTTCACTCTATGAGGCGCTCTACCTCATTGATAAGGGCAAGATAACACTTTATGATTCAAGAAACAGGGAGATTGCTGTTGAAATATACCTCAAAAAGGCAAAGAAGCTGGAGCCAAGCTTCTGGGTTAAATACTGTGTCTTTAAGGACATAAGGGGCAGGGGCTACATAATCAAGACTGCGCTGAAGTTCGGCGCTGATTTCAGGGTTTACGACAGGGGTGTCAAGCCAGGAGAGGACCATGCAAGGTGGATAGTTTACCCGGTGCATGAGGGCTCTGTGCTTACCTGGTATGAGTTTGCAGCAAAGAACAGGGTTGCCCACAGCACAAAGAAGAGGCTGCTCATAGGCATTGTTGACGAGGAGAACTCAGTCACATATTACGAGATAAAGTGGATGCGGCCGTAAGCTGGCAGCTTCAAAATGCTCGTTTTATTCTTAGAAGGTGCTGCGACCCGTATGGTGCAGCCCCCGCAACGCACAAGCATTATTCTCACAAGGCATTTTGACCGACGCTGCCAGGCCCTACTACCGTAAAGCAAAAATATAAATAGACTGCTGTTTCTTTTTGTTCCCATGGAAGTGCTTGAAAGAGTGCTAAGCATAGTCAGGGCAAAAGGCCCGCTTCTTCCTGCAGACATTGCAAGGGAGATTGACACAAACATGATAGTGGCTGGTGCAATGCTGTCAGAGCTTGCGGGCAAGGGCACTGTTAAGATTTCTACAGTTAAGGTGGGCGGCTCTCCGGTATACTATGCTCCTGGCCAGGAATACAAACTGCAGCAGTATGCAAACCGGCTGGGAGGCAAGGAGAAGGAAGCTTATGAACTCTTGAAAGCAAAGGGTGTTCTGAAAGACAGGGCACTTGAGCCGGTTATGCGGGTTGCCCTTAGGCAAATAAAGGATTTTGCAAAGCCGCTTGAAGTAACAATGGGGCAGGATACAGAGATATTCTGGAAGTGGTACATGCTCTCTTCAGAGCAGGCAAGCGACATTATCAAGCAGATGCTCACACCAACGCCGGAGCCAAAGCCAGAGCCGGCAAAAGAGGAAAAGCCTGTTGAGGCAAAAGTGCCAGAGCCTAAGAAGGCAGAGCCTGTGAAAAAGGAAGAGCAAAAGCCAGAAGAGCCAAAGAAAGCAGCACCGGCAAAAGTGGAGAAAAAGGAGAAAAGGAAAAAGGAAGAAAAGAAAGCAGAGCCGGCAGAAGAAAAGAAGGGAGCGCTCTTTGAAGACAAGACTGTTGACGACCAGTTCCTGAGCAAGGTGCTGGCGCACTTCAAAAAGAACAGCATAGAAGTCCTGGAAAAGAAGGTCATAAAGAAAAACGCAGAGGCAGAGTTCATAATAAAGATACCGAGCCCAATGGGCAACCTCAAGTATTACTGCAAGGCAAAGGTCAAGGCAAAGCCGAGCGACAGCGATATCAGCGCAGCCTATGTGCAGGGCCACATGAAAAAGCTTCCTGTGCTGTTCATCTACACCGGCGAGCTGACAAAGAAGGCAAATGAAATGCTCACCAAGGAGTTTGACAACGTCACTGTAAAGAAAATCTGATTAAAATGGGAACGCAGATAACTCCTCTTCTCACATCAAAAAAGATTGGGATTTCTGAGCTGGCAAACAAAAAGCTCGCAGTTGACGCATTCAACACATTATACCAGTTCCTTTCCACCATACGGAGCAGGGACGGCACGCAGCTCATGGACTCTCACGGCAACACCACATCACACCTGGCAGGGCTGTTCTCAAGGACAACAAGGCTCATGCAGGAGGGCCTGAAGCTGGCGTTTGTTTTTGACGGCGAACCGCCAAAGCTCAAGCAGAAGGAAAGGGAGAGAAGGCGCGGGCTTAAGGAAGAGGCAAAGGTTAAGCTGAAAGAGGCAGAGGCGGCAGAGGACATTGAGGCAATGAGGAAATATGCAGCAAGGACTGCTGTGCTGACTCCTGCAATGGTGGCTGAGGCAAAGGAGCTTGTTGCCAGCCTTGGCCTGCCTGTTGTGCAGGCGCCGAGCGAGGGTGAGGCGCAGGCAGCATTCATGGCAAGAAAAGGCATTGCAGATTATATTGTCTCGCAGGATGCGGACTCGCTGCTGTTCAATGCGCCGGCTGTTGTGAAAAACCTGGCAATCACGCAGCGCAGGAAAAAGCCAGGCCAGATCAGCTACGACCTTGTTGAGCCGGAAATAATCTCTTTAGAAGAAAACCTGAAAGCCCTGGGCATAAGCCATGACCAGCTAATCTGCCTTGCATTGCTTGTGGGCACAGACTACAACATTGGCGGTGTAAAAGGCATTGGCCCGAAAAAGGCGCTGCTGCTGGTGAAAAAGCACAGCAGCAATTTTGACAGCCTGTTCAAAGAGGCAGAGTGGCACAATTATTTTGACTTTGAATGGAAAGAAGCGTTTGACCTGTTCAAGAACATGCCTGTCGAGGAGTGCAAACTGCAGTGGAACGAGCCTGATGAAGAAAGGGCTGTCAGCCTGCTCTGCGCAAAGCACGACTTTAATGAAGAGCGGGTAAGGGCAACGCTTGCCAAGCTGCACAGGGTAAAGGAAAATAAGGCGCAGAAAGGGCTCGGTGATTTTCTATGAAGCCCTGGATTATTGCGCACGGCAGGGCAGCTGCCTATGCACCAGAAAACACCAAGGCCTCAATAAAGCGGGCTATTGAAATGGGTGTTGATGCAATTGAATTCGATGTCCAGATGTCAAAAGACGGGCATTTTATTGTAATGCACGATTATAACCTTAAGCGCACAACAGGCACTAATGCATTAGCCAAGGACCTTACACTAAAGCAAATAAGGAAGCTGGACTGCGGCCATTATTTTGGGAAACAGTATATTAAAGAGAAAATTCCAACGCTGGATGAAATCCTTAAAATTGTTGGGAATAAACTACCAGTATTCCTTGATGTTAAGGACAAATATGCAGACAACCCTGCTGAATGGGCGAAAAAGCTGCAGGCAGAGCTGAAAAAAGGGGGCATAACTCATGCAACAATGGGCGGAGAATTCCACCGCATTGACCCGTTTATAACACCGGGCAAACATGTAACGCTCAGCTATTATGACCTAAAAAATCCCTGGCCCTGGCGCAAAATCAAAAACAGGTATGATAACATCAGGCCGCACACATGGCTTTGCAACAGGTGGTTTGTCAGGGCAGCGCACAGGCACAATATTAAAATCTATCCGTGGGCACCAAAAACGCGCAGGAAGACCAGGAAGCTGGTGCTACTGGGAGTTGATGGGTTGTTCATGAACCAACCTACTATTATGAGGGAGGTGCTGAATGCTCTCAATAAAAGTTCTGCTAAAGGAAACTGAAAAGACCAAACAAAAGCTGCTTTCGCTGGGTTTATATGACCATAGCCGCAGGCTTGCAAGAAGAAAGGGATTCATGTTTCTCCCTGTGACAGACGCGGCAAAGGCCAGGAAGGCATTTTCCCGGGCAGAATTATCTGAAACCAGCCTCCCAAGAGTGCAGGAGAGGCAAGGCCTGAAAGGAGAGCTTGGCAAAAGCCTCACTGCTGCAGAAACTGAAAAACTAAAGACTGCCTATGACCGGATTGGCGACATAGCAATAATAGAAGTTGGAGAGGAGCTTGCCAAAAAGCAAAGGCTCATTGCAGAAACCCTGCTCAGGCTGAATCCAAGCATAAAGTCGGTTTACAGGAAAGCAGCCCCGCACTCAGGCGAGTTCAGGGTGCAGAAGCTGACATGGCTTGCCGGAGAAAAAAAGAAAGAGGCAATTTACAAAGAAAACAATGTCAGCCTCAAGCTGGATGTCACAAAGGTTTACTTTTCCCCAAGGCTGGGCAATGAAAGAAAACGGGTTGCAGAGCAGGTCAGGCCCGGTGAAATGGTCATGGTGATGTTCTCAGGCTGCGGGCCCTATGTATGCACAATAGCAAAAAACACCCTTGCCAAAGAGGTGTGGGGCATTGAGATTAACCCTGTTGCGCACAAATATGCTGTTGAAAATGCAATGCTGAACAAGCTCACCAACGTGAAGCTGATGAAGGGAGATGCGAAAAAGCTCGCGCCAAAAATAAAGGAAAAGTTTGACAGGATACTCATGCCCCTGCCCAAAACCGGCGAAGATTTCCTCAGCACAGCGCTGAAGCTGGCAAAAAAAGGCACGGTTGTGCATTTCTACGATTTCCAGAAAGAGGCTGAGTTTGGCAGGGCAGCTGAAAAGGTAAAGGCAGCCTGCAAAAAGGAAAAGCTGAAATGCAGAATCCTTAATATTGTGCGGTGCGGCCAGTATTCGCCTTATGTGTTCAGAATATGCGTTGACTTTAAGGTTGCCTAGCTCATTAGCAGCAGGATTATCACTACAACGCCCAGGGCTATTAAAAGAAAAGTGCCATAGCTGCTCTCAGGCTCTTTTTTCGGCACATGCACATTGCGCTTCTGCGCCTCAATTAGTGTCCTGTCATAGTTCATCATAGGCAACCACGCGGGATTACTACTGGTCGGAGGTTATATATAAACTTTACTGTGTTTTCTCCGGAGATGCTGCGAACAATAAGGTTTAAATATCAGGCATACCCGGTAATCCCGGAAATGAACCTTGCAAAAATAAAGAAGCACCACGTGAGCATATTCACCACAAACCTCCTGGCAATTGTGCTGGCAAGCACTTTCATGAAGTCATATTATGCCAATGGAGCCAGTGCTCTTCCAGTATTCCTGATTGTCCTGGCTAGCCTGGCAGCATTCATCATTGCCGCAGTGCTTATTTTAAAGCCATCAGGCAGGATAAAACACATATTTCCCGGCAGGAGGATGATTGCCCTGAATATGGGCATTGCAGTGGCAGTGGGGCTGATGTTCCTCGCGAAAACAGGCCTGCTGGGCTTCTGCTTTGTGCTGTTGTTTGCCTTCTTCCTATTTGAGGCAGAGCACCTAATCTACGAGGGGATGAAGCGATGAGCCTTTTCAGCTTCAGCATAGCCGGGGTCCCGGCAGCGCTATCTGTAATCGTCAACTTCATTAAAGAGAACCCTATAATGAGCGTGTTTCTGTTTGCCTATTACTTCCTGATATACATCTACCAGTTCATAAACAACCATGCCGTGGATTCTGATATCTACGAGATGGACCTGCTAAGCTCGGGAATATCCAGCATAATGGTTGCCATGCTGCTGATTGGGCTTGACGAGTCCTCCAAGGGCTTTGACCTGTCAAAGCTGTTTGCATTCAACACCATAACCACAAAGGTGGCGCTCATACTGCTCATCTACGGCGTAATCCTGATAATCTTTGCATTCATCAAAATCCTGCCCCATTTCATAGTCATACTTCTGGGCAACAGCGAGCTTGACCTGTTCATCAACTTCGTGGCTGTGCTAATGACCCAGCCCAAAGCAGAGATAACAGGCACGCTTCTGATAGTAATCGGCGCGCCCCTTATTCTCATGTTCCTGATACAGCGGGTGCGCAGGATGATGGGATAGCTTTAAATACGGCAAACCCTTCCTGTTCCAGGTGCGTGGCGTGATGATCGTGTGAACACCCGAGGAATCCGAAAGGATGATGACTTACGGATGTAACTGGTGAACACACGCACACTTCTTAACGCTTCTTATGGCCCGACAAGCATGATTGGATGTAACCCTTCATAACTCTGTTCAATTTGATATCGGTCCCTTAACATCCCATATACTCCCTTAAGCTCGTTATGGCTTGCTGCCACGCACCCTTGCTTGCGCATAGCATCATAAATATCCGCGAGTGTAGGGAAATTTCCCTCTGCCACAGGAATGCCAGAAATTAAGTGATAAAGCTCATTACCCTTAATCACCTTAATCTTCTTGCTTTCCGTAGCAGCGTCTATGCAGTTTCCCGCATTGCTTGTTTGTGCACTCCCTTCATGTTTCATCTTTCTTGCCTCCTTAAGTTTGTTTTTTCTATCATGGACCCTAATCTTGGAAATTAAGGCCCCCCAGAACATGGCGAAATGGGGGGCCCTGTTAATTCAAAATAACAAGAATAACCAGGATTAGGGAGACAGGTAGCAAAACCTCAGCTTTTGCCAACCTGTTATTTTTTTCCATTTTTTCTCAGCATTGCAGCATCTAATCTTGTCCTTATAGCCCATCCCAGAAACGAATTGAGTCAGGATAGGCGCTTATTGATAAATAAGAGCCAAGACCAGAACTGTGACTAGGCAAATCATAAACATCTTAAACTGATTATGCCTATTCATTGCGGTTTGGGAATCAGAAGTATTATTTAAAGTTTGCGACTCAAAAATAGGTAGCCTAGCCAAACATCCTAAGATAATCGTTGCCTTCCTGCTCCTGGGCAAGCCTGACTTTGCTAATGGCGTCAACCAGGTCCTTCTGCGTCACGGTTATCCTGTTGCCGCGTATTGCAAAATAGCCTGCCTCTGTGCAGGCTGCCTTGACCTCTGCGCCGGAAAAGCCCTCCATGAGCTTCAGCAGCCTGTCAACATCAACCTTCTTCTCAAGAGTCATCTCCCGCGTATGAATCTTGAATATCTCCCTGAGCCCGTCAACGTTTGGCAGGTCAACGTGTATGAGCCTGTCAAGCCTTCCCGGCCTGGTGACTGCCGGGTCCAGGATGTCCCGCCTGTTTGTGCAGCCGACTATCTTAACATTACCCAGGTGCTTGAACCCGTCAATCTCTGCCAGCAGCTGCATGAATGTCCTCTGCACCTCCCGTTCGCCGGATGTGCCAACATCCATCCTGGTGGCTGCGATTGCGTCAAGCTCGTCGATGAATATGATTGACGGCGCCTTTTTCTTTGCCAGCTCGAAAATCTCCTTCACCAGCTTTGCGCCCTCGCCGATGAATTTCTGCACAAGCTCAGAGCCGACAACCTCAATGAACGTGCTCTTTGTGGAATTGGCAACCGCCTTTGCCAGAAGGGTCTTGCCTGTGCCCGGCGGGCCGTAGAGCAGTATGCCTTTTGGCGGCTGTATGCCAACTTTCCTGAAAAGCTCAGGCTTTTTCAGGGGAAGCTCGACAACCTCCTGTATCTCAAGCCTCTGCTTGTCCAGGCCGCCCACATCTTCCCAGGTAATCTTGGGCTTTTCAATGATAACATATTTTTCAACATCAAACCTCCTGCTGACATCGACCAGCCTTACCACTGTGAGGTTTTTCTGCTCGCAGAGCACCAGGTCCCCTGGCTTCATGCCCTTTACGTCAGAGGCAACATTTACATAGAACTGGTTGCCGTTGGGCACCCTGATTATGGCATGGTCCCCCATGACATCGGTAACTTCGCACACCATGAGCGCAGGCTGCCTGTACCGGTCCAGCTCTGTCTTAAGCTGGCCGACAGTTTCCCTGAGCACGCGGTTCTCCTCCTCAAATCCGTTATTCACAGAGGAGTAGCTGAACATTACCCTGTCAAGCTCCTTGTTATTCTCTGCCATGAGCCGAGGGAATCGTCGTGGGTTTATAAATGTTTTTCTTTGCGCACCTAACACGCTTCCGGCTGCCTATAGAACAAACCTTCCTTTCCTTATAATCCAGATTTCCCTGCCAGACTTTGTAACACCATAAATATCCATCTTCTGCTCCCTGCAGTTGATGACAACATCATAGTGGTAGGCGGTTGACCTGTCAGCGTCAAAGCCAGAGCCAATGGCAATGTGCATCATGCCTGCAATCTTCTCGTCAACAATGAGATAGCCTGAGAGCTTTGCCCTGGGGTTTGTGTTAATGGCGAACTCGCCAACGCCCATGAAGTTCTTCTTCTCAAGGTCTGTAATAGCCTTTGGCACAGTGTGGTTTTTTTCCTCAAGCAGGAGTTTCTTCCAGCTTTCCCCCCTTTTCTTCTTCAGTATGGCCAGCACCTTTTTCGGGCCCCTGGCAACAGAATACTTCCCTTTTTCAAAATTGAGCACAAGCGGGTCTTTTGCCGAAAGTGGATAGCTGTCGTCAATTGCAATGACCACGTCGCCAACAGCAGTGCCGTCAATTGATTCAGGAGTCAGGAACATCTCGCCGCCGGGAATGTTGCACATGGTGCCGCAGGTTATCCCGGTTTCCTTAAGGTAGGCCCGGTCAATCCTATACCGTATTTCAACATCGCTCTTCTTGGGTGTCCTGCGCTTTCTGTTTTTCCCCACAAGGGAAACAACAAGGTCGGTCTGGAGCCCGCCAACTGGCTTTCCTTTCACAACAACCTTCTCGCATTTATTGACTGCGTCAGAGATTTTCTGGTCCCGCGCTTCCATTTTCAGCCAGTCAATATTGCTGGTGAGGATGAAATGGTCAATGGGAATTGTCTGGGTAAAGCCAATGCGCGACTTTGGCGGCCGGGTTTCGAACTTTGACTGGGGGTACCAGCTGAACTTGTAGAGCATTCCTCCTGGGCTTGACCAGCGGCTCTTCATGTTCGGGGTTGGGTAGCCGAACAGGTCGCCGAAAAGGTGCTTCCCACCATAGCCCTTGCCGTTTACTGAGAATGCTGCGCTGGCAATCCCAATACGATTTATCCTGAACAGCTTTGACACTTTCCCGAACTTTTTGAATACAGGCGTGTTTATGCCCTTCTCAAGCTCGCAGCCAATAAGGGTTGACTTCAGGTCTCCGACAGCCTCGGACTGCACTAGCATTGACATCCTTGATGTTGAAGAGCCCATGACAACAGATTTGCATCGGCTCTTTACAGTTTCATACATTGCCCTTGAAATAAGGTAGCTGTCAAGGAAATC
>Ga0209777_10000311_pt1 | contig 82579 bp, 77 predicted proteins | sample FrelakmetHBP12HB_FD_187147 | JGI IMG/M metagenome (GOLD analysis project Ga0209777, IMG submission 187147) | Freshwater lake sediment microbial communities from the University of Notre Dame, USA, for methane emissions studies -HBP12 HB (SPAdes)... | ecosystem: Environmental > Aquatic >...
AACGATTCTCTCATCCGTGATCCGGGAGGCGAGGATGTCATAAATGCCATCCCGGAGGTAGTCCAGGTTCTCCTGGCTGTGGATGAGAAAGGGAAGGATCGCAAGCTTATAGACCTTGCCCGGGGCCTTGGCTTGGGGAATGGAGAGAGAAGGAGAAAGAAAAACAACGCATAGGCAAAGCAAAAGACATGACAAAATCACTCTTCGTTTCATGGGGACTCCTTTCGTGTAATAGAGGGTAGGCGATATCGTGTGTTCCCTGTGTGTGTCAGTCGATGCAATGATCTTCATATTCACCTGGTCGAATATTTCTTTCTCAGCAAGATTCAGGTCTTTCAATTTTTTCCGGAGGTCTTTCTCGGGCGTCAAAGCAAAGGATCTCCCCAGAAAGACGAGGGAAAGATGTCTGCAATTTCCTTCCCGATCCTTCCTGTCCTTCCCCTTTCATAATGGCCAAAGATCGATGGGACACGAGATGGCACGCCCCGGCTCAAGCCGATCCGCTCGAGAAAGCCTCCTGTTCCGTTTGGATCTTCCCCTTCTTTTGGGAACGATAAAAAAGATCCAGGACCGTAGGGCCGTAGATCCCGAGGTACTGATCCGGGTATTGAAGCACATAGGATTGAAGCACGTCTGCGAATTCCGTCATAATGCGCCTGTATCCCTCCACCGTCTCGGTCCACCCCCGGTCGATGGGCTCCTTAACAATAAGCGTGATCTTTCCCCGGTGGTAGAGGTGGACGAAGGGGACGACGGCAGCGTTTGCCCGATGCGCGAGGTGGATCATTCCTGTTGGAAAACCCAGGGTCTTTCCAAGAAACGGAATCATCTCCTTGACCTTCCCCTCCCCCGCGTCTCCGTCATAGTAAATGATTCCACCTGACTGAAGGGTCTCAAGGATTTGTCTCTTGTACGTCGCTGATCGAGCTGGGTCATGGACAAAGATCGTGTTCGCATCGGTGTCGTAATATCGATAGGCCGGATGCTTGGGTATCTTTGGCGTCACCCCGCTGAGAAGCGTAACGTTGTAGCCCATGGCCCTCAGCGCATTAAAGCTGAGATGGGGAATTCCGATATGGCCTGCGATGAGGAGAACCCCTCTTCTCTCCTTCAGAAGCAGATCCAAATGCTCAAGACCTTCTGCCTGGACAAAACTCCGAATGAATCGGCCATCCATATGGGGGATGAGGTACCGCATCACTTTCCTGACACCCCTCAGCTCAATCACTCCTTGAACGACCTGTTTGATCTTTTTGGAAGGCCATTCTTCTGGGAAGAAAAGACGGACCTTTTCCTCGAACTCCCTTCTCCTCTCTTTTTTTCGGTAGTAGGCGAAAAAGGCATAAATCCTCGGGTAGAAAAAGGCTGCTCGAAACAGCAATGTCCTCACTGGCGTTCCCCTTCTGCTGCGACGGTTCTCAGGATTTGGAGGATTCGAGGACCATTCCTCTCGAGGGAATATCCCTCTTCGACTTTTTTTCGACCTCGGAGTCCCATTTCTTTCCGCAGGGTTTCCTCTCGGATCAGGGTCAGGAGGTTTGTTTCCCAGTCCTCTTCGCTCTCTGCCCAGAAACCGTTGACGCCGTTCTTCACAAGATCGCGGTTGATCCCGATAGGTGTGCATACCACCGGGAGCCCCACACTAAAGTACTGCAAGATCTTCAGGCCGCATTTCCCCCTCGACCAGAGATCGTCCGACAGGGGCATGATCCCGATGTCAAAGCTTTTGAGATCGTTCACCTCTTCTTCCTCCGACCAAGGCTTTTTGATCACTGGAAGAGTCGGGCTCTCCAGGAATTGGTCAGAGACGATCTTTAGCTGCATGCCCGGGCATTTCCTTGAAAGATTCTCCAGGGTAGGCATGAGGCGTCCCAAGTATTTCACCGTGCTGCTGCTTCCAAGCCAACCGATCGTGACAGGGCCTTCAGGGTGGTAATCTTTCTTCAGGCTATACTTTGACAAATCGATCGCCGTCGGTATGACCGCTACGTTCTCATTGTAACGGAGAGCCTCAGATCTCAAGAACTCATTTCCTGCGATGATGTAATTCACCCGTCTCATCATGTAGGCGAACTTTAGGCGGCGGGAAAAGGACTTAGGATTCCGCCGGCCGGTGCTCCGATACATCAGGGCATCGTCGAAATCGTAGACAATCTTTCTCGCCCTCCGGCGAATATACCAGAACTCAGCAGGAGAGAAGAGCTTTCGGTGAAGATAGAGGACATCATATCCTCCGAGGGTATTATAGAACTTCATCTTCTCTTTCCAGGTCCTTCGATAGAAGTGGATTGAGGCGTCAGATCCATTTGCCTTCAGATAAGGAAGGTATTGAAGGACCCGGTAGCGACAGCTGTTGACTTCAAGGCTGTGAATCAGAAAGGCAACCTTCATGATCCCACCGTTCTCGCCACGAGAAAAATCGACTTCGAAAAAGTGATTCCTAAACCTGACCGTCCTCTTAGTGGTGGAGTCTCCTTGTCAGTCTTTTGAGGAATCCCTCATCACTGTTCGCTATCCTGAGATGAGGGAGCCTTCCCCACTCCATCGGATTCGTGGTCTTCCTGGCAGTCACCCAAATTCCTTTGGGTCGTTTCCGGTCTCCCTCTAATGTGCATTCTAAGATCAAGAACCGACGAAGGAGGAGTTCAATCCCATCGGGCGTGAATCGCCAGTAGTCCTTGGGCGCAGGATGAATCTTGAAATGCATGACCGTTGTGAGAATCAGAAGCCCATTGGGAAGAAGCACGCGATGGATCTCGTCAATCGCCTTCTGAGGAAAGGCAATGTGCTCCAAGGATTCGAGGTTAAGGACCAATCCATAACTTTCGCTCGCAATCGGTTTCAAATCGCAGACATCACAGCGGATGTCAATACATGGAGGATCGTAATCCTGCAGATCTTGTTTGACGTATCGTTTCCCCGGAAAAAGAGGTTGATAGTAATTCGGCTCCCATCCCGCGCAGGTATCCAGAATGGGTTCGTCAAAGGGAAGACATTCAATCGCCCATTTGACGTAGTTAACCACGGATTCTCTCATCAGCAACCGCTCCGCTCCGTCGATTACAGTCCGAAGTCCACAATCCTTTGAATCAATCTACTAAAAACCAATGACGGGGAAAAACTCTACAGAAGTAGGTCTAATTTCCTCCCGAGACTCAACGGAAGGGTGCGTGATATTCGCCACCTGGGCTTGGTGCTTCTGAAATATCCCGGATAGAAACCAACTCTTGCCTCAAAGAAAAACCCCAGAATAGAGTCGTTCCCCTGTGATCTCCAGGTAAAGCGAAGTTGAAGTCCGGAGGCTTATTGATCTCGATCCGCACCGCCTCATCATCATTCTGAGCATGGATGGACACTGGGCATCGTCATCGGCAGGACAGTGTCCAGGAACATTTCCCACATTGGAAGCAAACCCTGGGGATTCATGCTATGCTATCTACTTACCACAGGAGAGTTAACCGGAAGATGATGGGAAAATGACAAAAAGGTTATCTCTAAGCGGTCGTTTTCTGAGGCAGGACCACCGTAAAAGTGCTCCCAAGGGAAGGGGAGCTGCTGACCCTGACTTCGCCTCCGTGCCTTCGGATAATAGCCCAGACCAAGCTCAAACCCAAACCGGCACCTGAAATGGATCGGCTTTTATCCACACGGTAGAAGCGATCAAAGACATGGGGGATTTCCTCTGGCGATATTCCTATCCCGGTATCACGGACGGAAACGATCACTTCTTTGTCGTTCTTTTCGGTTGAAACGGCGATATTCCCCCCGGAGGCGGTGTATTTAATGGCATTATCCAGGAGGTTTGCAAGTGCGCGCTGAAGCTTCCCCTTATCAGCCTGGACGAGACATTGAGGCGCTGTATTTACCTCAATATGAAGACCCCTGTCCTCCGCCAGGGGTTGGAAGAGGTCGCAGGCATCCTCGACCAGTGCGGAAATATCCACCTCACTTAGACTTAGCGCCACCACTCCTGCTTCGGTCTCGGAGACCTCCAGCATCGTATTGATCGTTGCAAGCAACCGGTCGCATTCTTCCACGGTGCTCGCAGCCATGGCCTGGTAATCCTCGGGAGATTTTTCACCGGCCAGATTGACTTCAGCAAGACCCCTGATCCGTCCGATGGGGCTCCGAATGTCATGGGCGATGTTGTCAATGATCTCTCTCATTTCCTTAATGAGGGAGTGGATGCGTTCCAGCATGTCGTTGAAAATGCCTGACAACCGGTCGATTTCGTCGCCTCTTCCTGTCAAGGGAACCCGTCTTTCCATCGCTCCATTAGAAATTGCCATGACTGTCTCAGTCAGTCGCCCCATACCCGAAATTCCTCGCCTTGCAATCAGCCACACACCCAGGCTTGAGAAGGTGAGGACAATAATGATGACGACGCTGAAAACCTCTCTAAAATCTTCTAAGAGAATCTCGTCATCTTTCAAGGACAGACCAATCTGCACCACCATCCCGGGTCCTATCGCTCCATAGAGCACTCTCACGTTATAGTTCCAACCGGAAGGTTTCAAGGTCTCAAAGACGGGTCCTCCCTCAGTCAGGCGCTTCAGAGCGCCCCTGCTGATGCCGATTCCCTTCGACGAACCCGTATTTGTAGATACGATTTCATCTCCTTCCGGACTTAAGAGCCGAAAGAAAACATCGCCGGTCCCAATGGATTCAGCTTCACCAATGATCTCTTCCGTGAGGGTTGCAATTCCCCTTGAAGCATACAAAGAGACCTCCTTCATCTCCGACCCGAGCATCTTGTCCGTTCGGGCACGGATTCTAAAAAGCATCACTTCGTAGAAAACAAGGAAAGCGATCAGGAAGGAGACAGTGAATACGACTGTACAGAGAAAGGTCACGCGAAAGACGATGGTCCTCCTGAATCTATCTATCCTCTCGAAGAACATAACCTGCGCCCTTAATGGTGTGGATGAGTTTTTTATCGAACCCTTCCTCGATCTTTTCGCGTAACCGATACACTCTCGCCTCTACAACGTTCGTCTCGGGGTCAAAATTGTAGTCCCATACGTTTTCCATGATCATCGTCTTAGAGACGACTCGTCCCTCGTTGCGCATGAGGTACTCAAGCAGGGCAAACTCCTTGGGTTGTAAGTCGATCCGTTTGCCCAAACGGGTGACTTCCCGGCTCAACAGATCCATCGAGAGATCACTGACGTTCAGGCAAGTGGGCTTTGTGGCCCCGGTAGCACGGCGAATCAATGCCTGGATGCGTGCCAGGAGTTCTGAAAATGCAAATGGCTTTGTGAGATAATCATCACCGCCAGTCCGGAGTCCTTTGATTCGGTCATCAACGGAACGTTTGGCGCTCAGAATGAGGACAGGCGTATTGGCGGCGCGGTTACGCATCTCTTCAATCAAACTGAGGCCGTCCAGTTTTGGGAGCATAATATCGACAATCGCCGCATCATAAGCTTCGTTCAAGGCAAGATAAAGCCCGTCCTCACCATTAGTAACATGATCCACAGCAAAGCCTTCCTGTTTCAGGCCTTTTGAAATGAAAGAGCCGAGCTTTTTATCGTCTTCTACAATCAGCAATCGCAAGATTTCCCATTCCTCCCAACTCTTTCTTCACAAAGAAAGAAAAGTTCATGATGCCGGCAACCTTTCCGTGGAAATTCGGGGGTATTATCTCATAAGAAACATTAAGTGGGCATTAAATTGAGATGAAGATTTCTTAACGATAAAGGAGAAAAGTGTGTCGACGAACCGAAAGCGGCAAGGGGGGTTAAGCCTTTTGGGTAACTAAGCGTAGAAGTTCTCTCTGTTTTAATCCCATCTCACGGGCTCCTTTCCGCGTTCCTTCGTGTTCATAGCCCACGAGGTGAAGGATGCCGTGGATCATCAGAAAGAGGACCATCTCCGTTTGATTCAGGCCGAATCGGGAGGATTGACGTACGGCTGTGTCGACGGAGATGACGAGGTCACCGAGAAGGTGAGGGTTCAGGGCGGAGAATTCTCCCTCGGTCATCGGAAAGGCGATGACGTTGGTCGGTCGATCCCGATGAAGATATTGTCGATTAAACTCCCGAATCCTCTCATCATCGACAAGCAGGACGCTCAGCTCAGCCTTAGAGAGCTCCAGGTTGGCCAATATCTTTCGGGCCGTTCTTCGAACTCTTCTTAGGTCTAAAGGGTAATGTCTTTGGAGATTTCGAATCCAGATTTTCATCGGTCTTCTTATGGGTCGAATCGGAGGTCATGGGAGCCGGATAATCGATTCGCTGGTGAAAGATAGCAGTCAGGATATGGACAAAGCTTTCTTCGATTTTGTGGAGGTCCTTCAACGTCATTTCGCACTCTTCGAGTTGTCCGTCGAGAAAGATCCCGTTTGTGATCCGGCGAACCAGCCCCTTGATTCGAGAAGGAGAGGGGTCCGTGAGTGTCCGCGATGCAGCCTCCACGACATCTGCGAGCATCACGATTCCCGCCTCTCGGGTCTGGGGCTTGGGACCGGGGTAACGGAAGTCCTTCTCATCGAGGGGGTCCATGTCCGGATTTTCGATCTCCTTCGCCTTCTGATAGAAGTAGGAGATCTGGCCGGTGCCATGATGCTGCTCGATGATGTCGGCGATCCGCTCTCCGAGGTGATTCTCGCGGGCGATCTCCACGCCGTCTTTTACATGAGAAATGAGGATAAGGCTCGACATACTCGGGCTGAGATGGTCATGCTTATTCTCCATGCCCCCCATGTTCTCAATAAAATAGAAGGGTTTCTTCAATTTGCCGATGTCGTGGTAGTAGGCGCTGACCCTTGCCAGGAGGGGATTGGCTCCAATCGATTTCGCCGCAGCCTCCACCAGATTGCCGACAATCACACTGTGGTGAAAGGTCCCGGGTGCCTGGAGGACGAGATCCTTCAGGATGGGGCTGTCCATGTTCGCCAGCTCGAGGAGTTTGATATCGGTGGTATAAGCGAAAAGGGTTTCAACCATCGGCGCAATCCCGAGAACGATGAAGGAGGCAAGCAGCCCTCCGGAGAACCCCATGACCATGTCGGAGAGGAGCGTCATTCTGAAAGGATTTCCTGAGATCAGGTTATAGGCAAGGATGACGAGGAGATTGATACCTCCAACCACCAGTCCGGCCTTAAGGAGGATGCTTCGCTGCTCACACCGGGCCACCTTGTGGGCGCCGATCACACTTCCTACAAAGGAAAAGATGAAGAAGAAAAGCTGATTTCCTATCATGGAAGCAGAAAAATAGCTTGCGAGAATGGCAAAGACGATTGCCACTTCCGAGTTGATCACAATCCTCACGAGCATCGCGCCTGCGGCAATCGGGAAAAGGTAATAGTAGGAGGAGGAAGGTATGGAAAGAAGTTCTCCTCCGAGGATGTCGGTGATCATCAGAAAGAGCTTCAAAAGGGCGATCAGCCCAAGAAGGGTTGAAGTAAAAAAGAGGATATCTTTTCTTGAAGGAGCGATCTTCTTGATGTTTTTTATTGAGAACTGGTAAAGACCGGCCAGAAAGAGGAAGGTGAGAAGGCCCAGGCCGATGAAGACAGAGAGAAGATGGCCTTTCTTTCGCGCCTGTTTGAGACCCTTGATCTTGAGGAGATGGTCTATCTGAACGCGGTCCCCGGCCCTGAGAATGACATCCCCCCTCTTGACCTGGAAATAGACCGTGTTCACATTTTCTCTCGCCTTCGCCTTTCTCTCTTGCGTCTCGTCTTTATTAAACGTGAGATTTGGCCTGAGGTAATACTCGGAAACCTTCAGGAAAACGGGCAGGATCTCTCTTCCGAGAGGGGGCGAAATAATATCGAGCTGAGATCGGAGCCTCGTTCTCGCCTCTTTGAAATCGAGAAAGGTGAAGGGAGGAGACTCTCTTCTCTCGTCGCGGGTTTGAATATTGCGAATGGCGATCCCCTTGCCGGAGTCCGGGTCAAGAAGATCCATATTCATCACGATCCCATTCTTCAGGATCGGGATGAGAACCTTGAAGATGGCTTCTCTGAAAGAGGGATTAAACCGCTCCCTTTCAAGGACGTTCCACTCCCGCTGTCCGAGATGGGGGCGAAGAGGGGATTCTTCGGTCTTCTTTCGTTTGCCTGAAAGGTCCGCTCCCCTTTCCTCTTTCGGCGGAGGGGCAGCGAGTCCCTCTGCGTCCGTAAGAACGGCAGGGTCGTAATCGTAAACGGAGAGAACAGCCCTCTCCGCCTCGGTCCTCTTTTCCTGGGTGGATTTTACGTCTTCGACCAGAAGATCCTGAGGCGATTTGATCTCCTTCGTCGCGACCTCACCAACCTGATAGTCCTTGACCGGGAGCTGAAGGGTTGGAGAGAGGAAGAGGCTGAGGATGAGGGCCGCTGCAATCCCAATCAGCCAGATCTGGCAGGAAGGGTCTTTGATCCATTCCACCCACGAGCGGTTCTTCCCCCCGCCATTGGACTTGCGAAAAAGAGAACGATCCATCCATCTCTTGAAAAAGGTCTTCATGATTCAGGGTTAAGAGAAGCCCGTTCCTTTGCCCGCTGGCGTCTCTCATCTATCCTTTCATAGGCCTTGATGATATCCTGGACGAGGGGGTGCCTCACCACGTCCTTTTCGGAGAAGTAGACAAATTCAATCCCTTCGATTCCCTTGAGAACGGTCTGGACTTCGATCAGGCCGGAGGGTTTATTTTCGGGAAGATCGATCTGGGTGATGTCACCGGTGATGACTGCCTTCGATCCGAAACCCAGCCGGGTGAGAAACATTTTCATCTGTTCGGATCCTGTATTCTGGGCTTCATCGAGGATGACAAAGGAATCGTTAAGGGTCCTTCCCCTCATAAAAGCAAGAGGGGCGACTTCAATCACACCTTTTTCCACCAGTCTGGAGGCCCGGTCAAAATCCATCATATCATGAAGGGCATCGTAAAGAGGGCGTAAATAGGGATTGACCTTCTCGGCGATATCTCCGGGGAGAAATCCGAGCTTCTCACCCGCCTCCACAGCAGGACGGGTGAGGACGATTCTTTCCACCTCCTGTTTCATCAGAGAGGCAACGCCCATGGCCATGGCGAGGTAAGTCTTTCCCGTCCCCGCGGGGCCGATTCCGATGACCAGGTCATGTTTCCGCATGGCATCGATGTAGCGCTTCTGAGCGAGGCTCTTGGGCGTGATGACCTTCTTTCGTGCAGAGATGTAAACGGCGTCGAGGAAGATATCCTCCAGATTAACGGAACGGTCGTCGGAGACCATCCGGATCGCATAATCGACATCGGTTGGATAAAGGGGGTAGCCTTTCTTCAGGAGGGAATAGAGATCATTGAGAACACGCTTTGAAAGTTGAATATCGAGAATATTCCCCTGGATGGTCAGGGTATTCGCCTTCGCACTGATTTTTGCCCCGGTTGCCTTGGCAACACGTCTCAGATTCTCGCCGTGGACACCGAATAGGGCATTCGCTATCTGGAGGTCATCAAAGATGACCTTTTCTGAGGATTCCTCTTGCGATTCCTTCAAATAAGTACCTTCACCCCATTCCTTGCTGCACTGAAACCAACAATCATTATATCACCTTAAGCCAAGCGTTGCAACGCAAAGTCGTTTCTGAACCGGTTCAGCGTTCCTGAACCCTGAACCCTTTCCTCTCAGGAGAGCTTTTTCACTTCCTCAACGATTGCAGGAATGATTTCGCCTGCCGAACCCTCGATCAGGTAGTCTGAGGTCTCGTCCGTCATGGCAGTGGGTTCCATATTGATTTCGATGACGGTCGCCCCTCTCCCTTTTGCGGTGATGGGAATGGTCGCAGCGGGATAAACAACGGCAGATGTGCCGATGACGAGCATCGCCGTGCACGACTGGGCTTCGCTCGATGAGAACACTTGTGCCCGCCAGGGTATGGGTTCTCCGAAGAAGACGACGTCAGGTTTCAGAAGGGACGAGCAACTGGGGCACAGGGCAGGGAGGTCCTCCAGCTTCAAAGAGCTTCCATCCACTTTCGTGGCACACCTGAGACAGGAGAGGGTGTTGTGGTTACCATGAAATTCGATCACGTTCGTATTTCCTGCGGCCTGATGGAGGCCGTCCACATTCTGGGTGATGACCGAGGCGAGAAGGCCCATCCGCTCCAGTTCTGCCAGTCCGAGATGGGCCGGGTTGGGTTTCGCGGTCATGATCAGGGCAAACATCTCCTTGATCATCAACCAAACTTTCCCCGGATCCATGTGGAAGGCATCGATATGGGCATATTCCTCCGGGTCATATCTTTTCCAGAGCCCCTGAGCCCCTCGGAAAGCCGGAATACCGCTCTCTACGGAGATGCCCGCTCCGGTAAATGCAACCGTCTTCTTCGATTTGAGAATATCCTTTGCCGCCCTCTGGATCAACGAATGGTTCATCTTCCGTTCTCCTGGCACGGCCCCTTCTTGACAAAAAACGTTATACCCCGCTGCTTGCAGCGGGGTACCTTATTCGATGAGAATCTTATCCTAAAGCAAAGAAAGATGTCAATGAAATACATGAACCCACCGTATCCCCGGGAAATAATTAGTGTCTGTCCATAAATGGCGTAATCGTCTTCTCTTGTCATTCCCGTGAAAACGGGAATCCAGTGTTTTCGATAGGTTCTGGATTCCTGCTTCCGCAGGAATGACAAATAAACTGACTTTATAAACAGACACTAATTAAGGGGATTTCTTTCCCAAGTCCCTAAACAGTTGGGTCCATTTTCCATCTGGCGTGAACTGGCTGTAGATCATCTCCAGGTAATTGCGGTTTCCCAAAACGCCTCCCGATGAGCTCTTTATGGATTTCAGGATTCTCAAAACGGCCCTGTTCTTAAGATCCGCGGAAAGCCTCGGAAAGGCTTCATCTGCCTCCTCAAAAATCCCGAAGACGATTTCCTCACATCGGTTGGCTGCGTTCAAGAATGCCGCCTTCCCCGTCCGATTCGCATAGATCTTCGTTAGAGCATCATAGATGTCATTGTCGTTAAAACTTTTGTCGTGATAGAACCATTCGACAAAGGACCCTTCGACTGGCAGGACAAAATCGGCGATTTCGCCTATTTGAAAGACATCATCTGCTTCGGTCTGAAACGCCGAACTAATCTCTTTCGTGATCTCCCGACCCAGTTGATATTCGGTCCCCTTTTTCAGATATTCGCAGGCCGCAAAGCAGACGATCTCCTTCTGCCTTTTGGTACCGCAGCACAGAGAACAAATGCTGTTCTCTAACGCCGCACAGTACCGGTTCGCCTTTTTCTGTCCGCATGAAACACATTTTGCCATGAGTCCATACTCCTATCATAGTTGGTCAAATTAGGTTTTCACCGCAGAGGCGGAGGACACAGAGAAGATTCTTTCTATTTGGTCGTGAGATGCTGCCGAGAAGGGCTACTGTCCTGCCTCTGTTCATCCTCATGTTTTCCTCCCCTTTTCTCATCCGGGTCGTCAACTCCGGAATCAGTCCGCAGCCTCCCCTGGCTCCTTCGTGAGCAGGTCCAGGGCGGAGACTACAATCTTTTCACGTAGTGTCTTCTCTTCTGCGAGCGAAACCTTCGGGTCTCCAAGGGGATTGGTGATGGCGATGCCTGGTACGATCCGGTTCGCGTGGAGCATTTTTGCCGTGGGGATAAGGGCCGTGATCAGAACGGCGGGAATGCCAACTCTCTCGATCTCCTTTTCCAGCACTGCACCGCAGCGCGTCCCCGTTCCTCAGGTGGCAGCCACGATGGCCCCCGAAACACCAGCATCGCTCAGTTCCGCGGCGATGCCCTTCCCGATGTTGCGGGCGTTATCGATCGTTGTGGCGACGCCGGTTGTCACAAAGAAGAAAGGATGGATTCCCTTAAAAAGACCTCTTCTTTCCATGTCGGAAAGCACATCGACGGGCAGGAGGCGATTACAGTCTTCGTTTATGTAGGTAGTATCAAAGCCTCGGTGAATGGAAGAAAACCTCTGACAGCCGAGTTCCCGCAGCTCGTCGACACTGTATTTCCCCCAGCGCGTCGCTCGCGCCGACTCAATGCTGTCCGGGTTTTCCTTCGGTACAAGCCCGCCCTCTGTAACAAGGGCAATCGTCGCTCCCTTCAGGTCGGCAATGGGAGGTGCCGGGGCGACCAGGTCGAGCTCGGGAAAGGGGATTTCAGTCTCGATCGATTCGCCTCTCATCTTTCTCAACAGGAGCGCGATAGCGCGCTCCGAAGCGAGCGTGTCGGCCGCAACCGTCTCCTTAATGCCCCGTGGAAGATAGCCGGCCTCCCGGGGTGTCCCGGGCCGTTCATGGTGCAAGAGCTTCCACCCGAGATCGATGATTTTCGGCATGGCCTTTGCCATCCCCACAGCGGTGTGGGCTGTTTCGATAATGTAAACGTGACGTCGGTAGAGTCCGACGGCGGGGTTTTCGGGAAACATTCCCGTGACTGCGGGAATACCGAGTTTTTCCTTCACGCATTTACACATCTCACCGCACGCGATCCCGTAGCGCCCCGCGTTGAAAGCCGGGCCCGCAATGAAAAGATCAGGCGTATATGCTTCGATTAGCGGAAGAATTTCGGCAGCGACGTGCTCGGGGTTTTCCGAAAAATAGTTGTCCCCGCAGATGATTGTAGCAAGCACCCTGCCGCGCTCAACCAGAAGCCGATCGATCAGCATTCCCGGCCCGACCGCCCCCTCCACGATCCCGGGTGTGGTCCCGGCCTTCTCCTCGCCGCCGATCTGACCGAAGAACTGATTGATATAGTGGACCACGCGTATCATTGTCATCTGTCCTCCGTCGTCAAATAGGTGAAGCCTGCCTGGCTTATGCCATTCGGGATGAAACGCAGGGGGATTGTCATTTCTCCGGCGAGGCTCGTACCGAAATCGGACAGTCTTTCTCCCCCGATCACCCGATCCATGGCCGAAAGTTTCACAACGGCATCCACGTTGCCCACGCTGACCATCGCGTCCGCCCTGGGCGAACTGGCCAGAAGGGGGAACTCCCCCGCGCCGTCGGAACCGAGCCATTCGTTGTCGATCAGGACAGTCTTAATGCCGAGCCGTTCGCAGGCATTGCAGTTTTCCATCAGATCAACATCCGTATGGCCGCCGCCTTCTTTCGTGATGATCACACCGTCCGCCCCGAGGACGTTCTTCATCAGCCCTGCTGCCATCATCGAAGTCCTCGTAATCTCGGTGAGCGATGTCGGCTCAGGCGATATCACAACCCCTCTGAAATCGACCTCCCTGCCGTGCCTCCGGTAGAGTCCGAGGACCACCGGATGGTTGAGGATCGTATAAGTATTGTTCCTTATAGAGGTGGAGATGTTGTAATGGCCGCAGACGATTGCGCCGTCCAGGACCTCGTTCGGATGAAGTATGGTGGGATAGTAACGGCGGCTGTTTTCCCCGTAGACAAACGGCTCCCGGGATTCACCGTGACTGTGGAGTTGGAAGAGGTAGGCGACCCGGGGCAGGGCTGATAGGTCTTTTGTCGGTCGTGGGAGATCGAATATTTCCACGTCATCGGGTGTGATCCCCCTCGCGGCTTTTGCGAGATACACAGACGCGGCGAGCCCGGCCCTCTTCAGCGCGTGACCATAATCGGCCAAAGCAACGCCGGGAGCAGGCCTGGTCAGGAGGCATATGTTGATGGTCTTTGAGAAGGGTGTGAGCTGTGCCCCGTTGCCTGCCATATCGATAAGGCCTCCATAAAAGCCCTGCATCGCCCCGATTTCGAGGACGGCAGCACACCTGAGGACACGAGTCCTCCCCTCACCGGCCCGATAGATCGGGCCGAGCATGCCGGGGTAATAGTGGTCATCGTTCTCCTTGATCCGCGCTTCTGTGATATCGAGTACGTTCGAGATCCGCACCCGCTCTCCGGGATGGGCAAAGGCGATGTCCTCACAGACGATTCTGGGGTCTCCTGAAAGAAGACGGATCAGCTCCCCCTTGTTGATTAAGAGAATGCCCTCCGAAAAAGCCGTGGCTGCACCGAACCGGACCTCTTTCACATCATAATAATTTATCTCCAGTTTCATAGGCTCGCCTTACTTAGAAAATAGCAACTCCTGGTCAGGGTTAGGGTAAAGATGCCAGTTTGGTCAATGGGTAAAGTTGGTGGGCCTAAGGAAAATAGCCCTTACCCCAAGACCGAACCTAAACCGGCTTCCTAACCCTATCCGTAACCTGCAATAATTTTCATGGTTCCAGGGTGCCCTCGGGGCATGATCTGTCCAAATCTTAGCAGAGGAGAGATGAAGGTGTCAACGTCCCAGGGCCCCAAAGTTTTTTTCTGGTGAGCTGTGAAGAATTGCTTGACTTTTGATTGAAAACGATATATTGAAAGACAGAGAATTGCAGTGAGTCATAGACAATTCCTCCGACCTATCTCCTCCCGAAGGGAGGGATGGGCGTTAGGGTGTGGGGAGTAATTCCCACGTCTGCCGTGTTTGCAAAGGAGGCAACGGAAGTCCGGTCAGGAGATCCGTTGCCTTTTGTTTTTGGTAGGCATAGACGGTTTCTTCTAAAATATTCTCATCGAAAGGAGGAAGGAATTATGTGGATCCTAAGACTGAACATGACTGACCGTACTTATCGCCTGGAGGACGTGCCGGCAGCCTACAAGAACCTCGGGGGCCGCGGCATGACGTCCACCCTCGTCCGGGATGAGGTTCCTCCCCTGTGTCATCCCCTCGGCCCGAATAATAAACTTGTGTTCGCTCCCGGCCTGGTGACGGGCACAGCAGCTTCCACATCGGCCCGTATCTCTGTAGGTGGCAAATCTCCGCTGACAGGCGGCATCAAGGAAGCGAACGCCGGCTCATCCTGGGCTCAGTATCTGGCGGCCCTGCAGATCAAAGCCATGATCGTGGAAGGCCAGCCGAAAGAGAAAGGTAAGTACTGGATGGTCCACCTGACGTGGGACGCCGGGACTGGCAAGCCGAAGGTAGAATTCTCTCCTGCCGACGAGTACACGGGCAAAGATCTCTACGAAGTCTTCCCCAAAGTGTACGAGCGTTTCGGGACGGGAGTCGCCATTGCAGGTTGTGGCGTGGCTGGAGAGTATGGCTACGCTAATTCCGGAATCGTCTTCAACGACCTGGGCAAGCGGCCAAGCCGCTATGCCGGACGCGGTGGTCTGGGTTCAGTGCTGGCCAGCAAGAAGCTCAAGTTCATCGTGGCGGACAGAAAAGGGGCTCCTGAGGTGTCTATTGTTGACAAAGCCCTCTTTGACCAGGGGAAAAAGAAACTGGATGATGCTATACGCTCCCACGACGTGACCAAGCCCAAGGGTGCCCTGAATACTTACGGCACGGCCGTGCTGATCAATATGATGAACGAGGCCGGTGGTCTACCCACACGTAACTTCGCGAGCGGGCGCTTCGAGGGTGCGGCCAAAATCGCCGGTGAGTCCATCTTCGAAGGGAACAAGACGCGCCTCGGCAAAGACCTTTACAACCATGCCTGCAGCCCTGGCTGCATTATTCAGTGTTCCAATACCTGGTACAAACCCGACGGTAAGGAGCACACGTCCTGCGTAGAGTATGAATCCGACTGGGCCCTGGGCGCCAACTGCGGCATTGACAGTCTGGATGATATCGCCGAGATGGTCCACCTGTGCAATGCCTATGGCCTGGACACCATCGAGGCAGGGACCACCCTGGCTGTGGCCATGGAAGCGGGTGTGCTCCCCTTTGGGGATAGCAAGAAGGCCATTGAACTCGTCCATGAAATGGGGAAGGGGACAGCCATGGGTCGTATCCTCGGTGGAGGGACAGAACTCGCCGGGAAGGCCTTTGGAGTCCCCCGGATACCCACGGTGAAGGGCCAGAGCATGCCGGCCTATGAACCGCGAGCCGTTAAAGGGATCGGTATTACATACGCTACCACCACAATGGGTGCCGATCATACCGCCGGATATACCATCGCTCCTGAAATCCTGAGCGTTGGTGGTAAGGCAGATCCCCTGAGCCCGGAGGGAAAAGCGTCCCTGAGCCGTGCATTTCAAGCAACCACCGCTTTCATCGATTCCAGTGGTCACTGCCTGTTCATTGCCTTTCCCATCTTAGATATTGCCAGCGGCTTTGAAGGAATGGTAGAGGAATGCAATGGCGTCCTCGGCACGAAGTGGACGTCAGACGACGTGGTCAAGATCGGCGCAGAGATCCTGCGTAAGGAAAGGGCCTTCAATGAGGCAGCCGGCTTTACCAAGGCCCATGACCGGGTACCAGAGTTCATGAAGTACGAACCGCTTCCGCCTCACAACCAGGTTTTTGACGTTCCTGACAGCGCGCTCGACTCTGTCTTTGGCGAAATGTAGACCTGATAAGCTTACCCTCCCGCAGGCTCAAAACCTGCGGGAGGGGTAAAATCTGTGAAAACTTTCGTCGCAGGAGGATGAGGTGCCTGACGTTGTTGTGGATGTGTGGCTTTACGGAGTCCTTGCGGCCCACGGAGGAGAAGCAAGACAGGGGAGTTATGCCAACGTAAAGGTAAGCCTTCCTGATGGCAGCACCATGGCCGATTTGCTGAAAACCCTGAAAATGCGCACTGAAGAGCGCAGCATCACCTTCATCAACGGGCAGTTGAGCGCCATGCCAGGGCTTCAGCCCGATCTGGGCCATATTCTCCTGGACGGCGACCGTGTGGGTTTTTTCGATCCCAGGAGCATGTGGCCTTTTCAGTACCGTCATGGAGCGACGATGACCGATGAGATGGCCCGGGCCATGGACGTAGAAAAAGACCACGGCCTCCATCATACCTATACGAAAAAATGAAATGATGCTGGAATTGGTGGACACGGTCGGCCCTTCGACAAGCTCAGGCCAGGCTTTGTCCACTTTTGGAAAATGCAAAGTGCAGAATGGCTCTCAAACGACCAATAAAACAGACCAAGCCGGCCTCTTCCAAATAGGCAAATGAGAAACACCCCTCAGCTTGGCCTGATCTACTCTAAATATTCCCTGATCCCCTTGTATCTCTTTGGACCCCGCAGCCGCTCGATAGCCTTGGTTTCGATCTGACGGACCCTTTCTCGGCTCAGCCCGAATAGCTTCCCGATTTCCCCAAGAGTCCACTCTTCCCCGTTGTCGATTCCAAATCTGAGGCAAAGGATCTTCTCTTCCCTCGGCGAAAGAGTGGCCAGCATCCTTCTGGTGTGATACTTCAGGTCCTTTTCAAGCAAGTAGTCGCCCGGCGAGAGATTCTTCCGGTCGGCGATCACAGCTTCGAGGGTGCTGCCGTCCTCGCTTACGGGCATATTAAGGGAAATCGGTTCCTCCGTGAGGTTGAGAACCTTCTTTACATGGTACAAGGGAATGCCACTGTCCTTCGCCAGCTCCTGCGAAGTTGGTTCCCGCCCCAATTTTTTGACCTGGTATTTACGGGACTTCATTAATCTTGTCCTAAGTTCAAAGAGATAGTTCGGGATACGGATGGTTCTTGATTTCTCCGCAAAGGCCCTCATAATAGCTGCCCTGATCCACCATGAGGCATAGGTGCTGACCTTGTAGCCTTTCGTGTAGTCAAATTTAGCGACAGCCTGTATCAAACCGATGTTTCCTTCTTGAACCAAGTCCAGTAAGGGGAGTCCCAGACTGGCATATCGTTTTGCGATGCTAACAACCAGCCGCAAATTGGCCTCGATAAGCTGGTTTCTCGCTCTTTGGGCTTCGAGAAAAGCCTGCTTGTACTGGGCCATTGCCATCTGGTAGTGCAGATTTTCTTCCTCAATCCTGGAAGGGCCGGTTGTCGGATCTTCCACGTCTCTCTTCAGTTGGGCCCCGAGACGCCTTGCCGTTGTCTCATAGAGCTTTACTTGACGTTCACCCTCCTTAATTCTTCTTGCCAGATCAACTTCCTTATCAGGGGTCAGAGGTGAACTCTTTTCAAGATTCTTTATGTATTTCGACGTAATGTCCTGCGGATGATACGGGATTGTCGCATGCAGTAGCTGATCGGGACCAGGCTTCTCCCCTTCGAGTTCGAAATCCTGAAAAAGCTCATCCACCTCATCTTTGGTGTAATAAGTCGAATCAATAGGAGCAACGCGATTGGGGGTTTCTCCAAGAAGTGCCGAGGAGAAGGGAAGTTGTTGCCCTTCCTCCTCCGTCTCCATAGCTCCGGGCAGTTTCTGTTTCAAGTCCATAACCTCCAAACGGCTGTCTAAAGGATAAACTATCCTATTTGGAAAGAATTCGTCCAGATTTCTTTTGTCCTGTCCCACAGGCAGTGATGGGAAAGACCGGGGGCACCGCTACACCTCGTCTTCCGAACTCCCCGTCGAACCTGACCGGAGCCATCTATATAGTCAACGTCGAAAAGAAAGTTGCAAACAATATGGGTAGGGGAGGCTTTAGCCTCCCATTTAACGGAGACTGAAGTCGCCCCCGCCCTTATGGAATGTCAAGTTATTCGTTCACTATAATTTCTTTGAACGAGGTTTCTTCCCGCCAGAAAGTCCGTGGAAATCCTGGCCAAAAGCACTTTAGTTTCGGTTAACGGACCTAATGTCCTGAATCTTCGTGTCGCTTTCTCCCGCGATGTAAATCTCCACTCTTCTTGGTCACATGTCTCATTTCCTCCTCTCTTCCTCTCTCTGGGATTGCCATGGGTGTCCCGGATGTTGGTCCCGCCAGTTAGGATAATCGTGAATATACTGTTCGCGATTTTTGCGGTGGCGTTCCTCGTAATGTCCTCGCTCGTCATGCGGAACGTAATGATGAAAACGGAACGCACCTCCATCATGATTGTAAAACCCGCCATTATAGTAGTAGTACGAGTCCCCGGCGATTCTATACGGTCCATCATAGTATGGGCTGTCGCCCACTCCGACCCGAGCTCCCCCCCTGAAGCATCCTACCCCAGCAAAACACAGACCCGCAAAGAAGACCGCCAGCACAATAAGTTTCTTAACCATTTTTACTTACCTCCCTTCTTAGTTTTACCTGTATTCCTGATGGCCCGGAACCTACAAAATTGGTGAAATACAAAATGCAGCAGGAGACCAGACTCAGTCATCGCCAAGTTTCGCAGCCTCTCTTTTCCCTCTGATCCCTCCCATTGTCTTCATCCAATGACGATGCTCTAAAATCATCTGATCGACAATCTCTCCGCAAATGACGCATCTCCAACCAAAAAAATGTTCAGTGAGATCGTAGAATTTCTCATGAATCATGGTCCCGCCACACCGCTGGCATTTCACTTGAATGCTCCAAATTCAGCAGTCATTCTTCGCTTTAATCCCATTTGTCCATCAGTTCCCCAACAGAGTCCACCCCCGATTGGTCCGCTGAGCGCAGAATCTCCTGGCAAGGTCCACTGGCTTATAATTCCCATCGATATCGACTAAAAAGACGAAACAATGATCTTGCCGGCTGAATCGGTAACCTGTGTAAGGAAATCTGATTTCGTTGGCACCGGAACGAATCGATATATTAGAAACCTCGTTTACCAATTCATCACCATGATATCTAAGCTCTCGTTAGTCGATGAACGGTCCTACCGAGCAGCTCTATTCAGAGCGGATGAAAGAAGCTGATACAAACACTCTCGCCAGGACTGATCGCCATCCCATTACTCTTCAACCCAAATAAAATCTGCCACCTTCGAACGGTCCTTCATGAGAAGGTTCTCCACCGATGGAGCCATGGCGATGACTGCGATTTTGAGTTTTGGATGATTCTTCTGGAGTTGATAGGGAATGCCGAGGTGGTAATCGGAATGAAAATGTCCACAGCAGAAAAGGGTACGACGATCTAGGAAAGGTTCGACGGAGGCCGCCATCACAGAATCCTTTAGGACCTGTGCCTTGTAAAGTCCATCTACTTTCATGCCTTTCATGGGAGCGAAATGGTCCATTTCTCTCATCAAGGAAGCGAAGCGCTTGTAATATTCCTTTGATTTGAGGTGTAAAGTTTTTGGTAAATATCTCCTGTCCTCTCCCATTACATCAGGAGAAACCTTATTTGCCATCGCCACGGCGGCTGCAGCCCTTCGCGGGATATTCGCTGCAATCACTGGCATTCTTTTCTTTTTCGCAAACGCAATGAGCGGCCGATAATCCTTCAGATAGTTTGGCCAGGGACGGGTTTGTTTCAGAAATATTTTTTCTGATATTTTACTTCTTAAATAATCGTCGAGGATATCTTGAACATCGCGCTCGAACATCTCGATGGCGAGAACCAGATTTGAATCCCGTTTCGCGAGCCCCTTGAGAATAGTAAGTTCTGAACGGTGGGAAACTCGGGATTCATGTTCTTCTCCAATGAAAATGACGTTATAGCCCATGAGGATATCGAAAGAATCCTCCATGTCATGAAGGAACCCTTTTTTCATTAGGTATGGCATGTGAGCCTCCTACTTTATTTAACCGTGATCGGATCTTTGATTTTGTTGAACTCCCTTTTTTGGTTCCGTTCACTTTCATGATATCTTCGATTTTCTCGTAGGGCCGACCATCAATAATAGCCTGAGCTTTCACAGGCTTAATTCCCAGGTCTTGCCCCGTTCTGTAAAGAAATGAGAATCGGTCCTGTTCAAGGGAGTCGCCTACCAGAATTCATTAAATCTTTTCCAGTTTCGCTTTCAGCCGATCTATCTCGAGTTTCAGTTCCTTGAGCCTCCCTCCCATCTCCAGCATCCTTTCTCGCTCCGTACGGACGAAACGGGTGTACGGAGCAATTGCTTCCTGGATACGCTCAATGCTATGATTGATCTCCTTTTCAAACTGGCCGCGTAACGTCTGGGTGAGTTGGGCACGCACCCCGGCGATTCTCTCGATCAACTTCGTCTTACCCTGGCGACGTTTGGCAGGGATGATGAAAAGTCCAAGGCCGGCGATGACGCCGGCCATGACTACGCCAGTCACGTCGGCAACCGCCGTCGTGGCTAATACCGTTACCAGCGCTCCCAAACCCAAGGCGCCTGCTCCCAGTGCTGCTGATGTCGTGACGGCCAACTGAGCATGTTCCGCAATGGCTTTGGATTCGCGACTCTTGTCGTAACTCTCCACCACCCGTCTGGCTTCCCGTCCTACCTCATCAATGAGTCGCTCCCGATCGTATTGAAAGCTACCTGGACCCACGTCCCCCATGATCCGGTATCTGTGCTCCCGCCGTCGTTCGGCCAGGTGCTCGGTGACGGCCTGCCACTGGCGGAGGTCAAGCTCGACCATCCAGTCGATCAGATCCGTTACCTTTTCTTCAATACGTTGGGGTGCATTCGACACGACCTGGCGCTCAAACTCGTGCTGAACCCGTGTCTTGTTCAAGAGGTCGAAGACTCGTCCCAACCGGAAGGTTTCATCAAAAAAGGCCTGACCACGCTTTTCCATTTCTAAAAGGATATTGTCGATGTCTCCCATGCGAAAACTGAAGTTATGCCGCATATCCTCCCTGTATAAGGCTAACTGGTTTTCCACGTCAGCCAGCAGGTCGAAATCCGTTTTGAGAAAGGCCATTCCGGAGTCGGCTTTCTTTAAGTACTTGTCCGCAAGATGACTTCCAACTCCTAACGGGTTAAGAAACTTTAGTCGAAGCCGGCTGCTCTCATCCAAGGTCTTGTGAAGGTATCTCTCGAAAGGTGCAAAGCGGCTTTTTTCCCATAGGTCACTTTCTCCCTCCTTTGCCCTCAGGGCCCCACGGGCACTGACCGGAAAGACCTCCGGGATCGCCCCCAAGAGGAGGTGGGCATTTTCCCGAACGTAACTCTCCACTTGCGCAATCTCCTGGTCGCTCTCGAGGATGTCAATCTTGTTAATCAGAAAGACGACTTTCTTCCCCCAATCCCGAATACGTTCCAAAAAAGCCCGCTCACTCTCCGTGAAAGTACGATCCGCCGAGGTGACAAAAAGCACGAGGTCGGAACGAGGAACGAAGTCTGCAGTAATTGTCTCATGCTTCCGGATGATAGCATTGGTGCCAGGGGTATCGACGATCGTCATTTCCGAAAGGAACTCAATGGGAAACGTGAGGACGGTCTGGCCGTCAACGAGTGCGGTCTTCTCAGGCGTCTTGCCGCGGCGAATTTGGTGGATCTGGGTGGTGGTGGGGATGACTCCCTCCTCCAACACTCTCTGCCCAAGAAGGGCATTAATAAGAGCACTTTTCCCTGAGTTGAATTCTCCTACAACCACCAGGAGAAAGAGTTCATCAAGCTGGCGGATTGAGTGTTGCAGGGACTCCTCGTCTTCCGACTCCCCGCCGAACTTGGCCAGAGCCATCTGCAGGTCGTTCATGATTCTCCGCTCTTCTCTGAGCAGCGATTCCTGTTCCTTTTTTAACACGCCCATGTCTTCTGCTTCTCGCGAAGGATTATAGCATCGCCCCAGGATACCTGCCTACGCAGTAGCGAGCCTGGTCTTTTGAGATCAGATTTTACCCGAACCGCTATGCTTGCTTTCTCTTGATCAATCGGTAGATCAATAGTATCAAAATCGAACCAATAATCGCCCCGATGAAGCCGGCGGACTGGCCCGCTTGATACCAACCCATGAGATGTCCCAGATAGGTTGCTATCAGAGACCCGGTGATACCGAGGAGAATCGTAACAATGAATCCTCCCGGATCCTTTCCCGGCATGATGAGTTTTGCGATAGCACCCGCGACAAGACCAATTAAGATCGTCCATAAGATATGCATGGTCACCCCTCCCCAAATTGCATGTTATGTAACTTTCCCCTCATCCACCACAGCCCTAACCAAAGCTTTTTCCCCTAAGTCATTTTCAATTTGCCAAATATTAACCGACCCGCTTTGCGGATGACGAAAATACAAAGAAACCCGATCAGAGCGAGGCAGAGAATTGGGACCAGGATAGCAAGCAGGGCTGTCATAATGGATCCGACCAGTTCCAGGGTGGAAACCAAAGGATTTCCTATCCCTGCCGTTGTGACGGACGATTTTGCCCGGAGTGCAACAGTCGTCCCCTGCACGAATCCTGCTATCCCACCACCCGCGATAAGAGCCAGCGTCCATCTTAGAAACGGAGACATATCGGTGGCCATGGAAGCCGTGGCAACGGTCCCCGCGATGATTGCAGCGGGCGTCGCGACAATATCCAGAACGTGATCCAGCCAGGGAATGTAATAACCGACGACTTCAACGATCGTTGCCGTGGCGAAGGCTACCGTTGCATAATAGCTCCCAATCCATGCAAACCCCGAAGCCAGATGGAGTTGTCCGCTCAGTGACGCAAGATTCATCACAAGCAAAGGGACAAAAACCCTGAAGCCACACGCTGCGCTCAAACCGATCCCAACAGCTATTCCGAGTAGTGTCTCCATGTCCGTTTCAGTCTTGTTTTGACATAAGACAGGAAATCGATTTTCAAAGCCTTAGGCCGTCCTTTTTCTGCTACTCAACGGTAATCACGTCCTTGATCTCGCCGAACTCCCCTTGCTCGATTCCCTTTACCCGTAAACCTAAATTCCAAAATCCCTTCACTTTCAAGCGACCTTCAATTCAGAGGTGCAATGGGAACAACGCGTCGCCTTGATGGGAATCGTTGAGATGCAGTATGGGCATTCCTTCGTCGTCGGCACAGGCGGAGCGGTTTGCTCTTGTCGCTTAAGCCTATTGATTCTCCGAACCAGCAAGAAAACTGCAAAAGCCACGATCAGAAAGCTGATAATGGTATTGATGAAAAAACCGTAGTTGATGGTCACGGCGCCGGCTGCCTTTGCAGCAGCAAGGGAAGCATAAGGGCCAGCAGCCTTAGCCCCTTCCTTGAGAACAATGAAGAGATTGGTGAAATCAATATTCCCCAGAAGCAACCCGATGGGCGGCATGAGAATATCGGCAACCAGGGAAGTGACGATCGTTCCAAAGGCCGCCCCGATAATGATGCCAACCGCCATATCCACTACATTTCCCCGCATGGCAAACTCTTTGAATTCTTTCAGCATATCGAATTCTCCTTCCAGATTCCTTCATCGAGGAAACCTTGTTAACGTCGACCGAATTTCGTTCAAGCTTTCCTCGGACTGCGCTTCATTGGGTTTTGGTTTCCTGGGCTTGAACAACCAGAATCGGTCCCCATTCATAGGTTCCACCTTTGTTGACCAGGGATAGACCTCTCCGGAGCAAAGCGTAGCGAGAGGAAAGCGGCTAATGATCTGAAAATGCGCCTTACAAGGATGAGCAGAATCGTGTCCAGGAAATACAATTCGGGAAATGCTTCAAAACTAAACGGAAACCCGAGCTAACGGGTCGACCCCATGAATCTGTTGAGTAAGAGACCCCGTGAGCCATTCGAGGACGTCACGGGGTCCCAATCACGATCTGCATTTCTAATCGCTGGTTAATCAATCTTGATCCCCAGACTTTCTATTGTTTCATAGGTTAAATCGCCCTCTGCAAGACCTTTTTCCTTCTGATAGGACATGATTGCCGTTTGAGTCTGGGTTCCAAGGATTCCATCTATGGGGCCTGGATTATGCCCCGCTTTACTCAACGCCTCCTGGATTTTCATAACCAGCTCAGGACTCACATTGGTTTCGCACAGCACCCTTCTCCATTCCAGACAGCTGTCAGCGACCTTTTCTTTCCGCGTAACAGTTCCGTACTCTTCCGGAATGGGGATGTGCTTTTCCTGCGGGGGGGATACCATTTTTGTAACTTTAATGGTTTCATACTCGCCAGGAATCTCGACCACACGAACACTCGCCGGTTTCGTCACAACTCGTTTCCTGACGGTCTCGTATTTCGCGGGGATCTCAACGAGGCACATGATCTCCCCCGTCGCGTTATCCACTTTTTCTATGATGCCCCTTCCCTTCTTCCACTCCGAATGGGCCGCCTCCACAAGCACTTTCTCCTCGACCCAACCGTATTCAGCAGGAACCTCTTCAAACCTCTTGGAGGCTTCCTTCACCAGGACCTTTTGCTCCACCACTTCATACTTCGGAGGAATGGTCTCTATCCTTTCGGAAGCTTGCTGAGTCAACACCCGTTCCGTGATCGTCTGGTAACGCTCTGGGACCAGAATGCGGGCGTAGCACTCCCCAGGTTTGGCCGTTGGGGGGATGAGGGTCTGACACCGCTCTTTGACCGCCGGAGGAGGCGGAGGCGGCGGAGGAGGCGGAGGAGGTGGTGCAGGCTTTTCGCAGGGTGTGAGGTTAAGGGCTTCTAAGGATTTTCCTTTGACTACTTGAATGCCTATTTTTAAATCACTTGTATCATCTCTCTCCTTTATTTCGAGGTCAGCCAAAGCCAGATATGCCTCAGCAGTGGCATATTGAACAGGCGCACACTTCTTTGCACCGGCTGCTGTGGCCTTCTGGAAGGTTTCCTTCGCTTCGTTATAAGCCATCATCGAATCTCTGCTTATCGCACATCCGGAGACAATCACTGCCCCCAGAGTTAGAATTAATAATGTCATCCATCTCCGATTCATATTCATACTACACCCCCTTTCTTTTACAGGTTATTTCTTCTTTTGAATTTCAGCTAAACCTGCTTGCGAAGCGGCTTTTGAGCGTCTTGCAAATTCTGTTACAACTTTATGATCAGATTCATTAAGTTCTATTTTGGCAACCTCTAAAAACTTTTCGGCACTGGTATATTCATAAGGAACCAGTGTCTGTCCTCCTGCCGCCTTCAATTCAGACAACAAGTTTTCAGCCGCCTTCATTTCTCGGGTGGCGCTGGAATAATAACACCCGGAAAGAAAGAATGAGAGACAGGCAATACCCAACACCAAGATTTTAATCCCTTTTCTCATAAGTTCACCCCCTTTCAGATTTTGAAGAATTGGTAAAATCCCCTCTGTTATTAAAGACGTCGAATGAAAGCGGAAATGGCTCTAAAGGGATTTAGAGTCCCTTTAGAGCCACCGTATGGGGACCTTCTGCAAACTCTTTCTCATTAATTCCTGTCCCTCCTGATTATTCATTCTGCATCCTACTACTCTTCATTCCAAAATAATCCTGAATGTCAACGACTATGGTTCTTTTGTTCTACCCGATAGATATTATAGGTGGCAACGTTTTTGAACTTCTTGTCATCCTACTTTCTATGTTCCACATCCCCCTCTTGAGGTTTTCCTTGAGACTGTGGGGGTTGTGATCCTCCCTGGTGCTGCTGGCCCTGGGGTTGAGAATGCTGTTGTTGAGGCTGCTCTTGTCTTTGCGGTTGCTGAACTCTCTCCCGAGGTTGTTCTCTTGGCTGCTGAACCTGAGGTTGTCTTTGTTGTTGACCTTGAGGTCTTTGCTCTTCTCTGGGCGGCTGGTGAAATCTCTCCTGAGGTTGTTGTCTCGGCTGCTGTTGTCTTTGTTGCTGTTGATATTCCTGGTGTTTCTGAACCTCAGGCCTCTGTTGATATTGCTGTTGTCTTTGTTGTCTTAATACCTGCCCGTGTGATTGTGGTCGAGGTTGATATCCCTGGACGCCCCAGTTTTTCTGTCCTCCCCAAGATCTTTTCGTTTGCCAACCCCTCCAGTTCTGTTGAAATCGCTGATAAGGAATCCGTTCATGGTTCCACTGATGTCCGTACCAATTATGGTTTCTGTAGTAATCTCTCCAATATGGATCTATGTCATAATAGAAGTTTGGGACATTGTCATAGTAGGCCCAGTCCCGGTCATAATAAGCTGAGCGATACCAACGACCTTCCCATAGACGCCACCAGAAACCATTCCAGAAATACATGTCTGCATCGATATCAGGAGCAACGTACACGCCGCTCGTCTCAGGCATCACTATCACATCCGGAGGTTCCTGAAATACGATGGGTGGTGGCAGAGAAAATCCAATATTTATATCTACCGCTGCCATCGTCGTGATAGGAACGACACTTACCAACGCTAAAAGGATTGTTCCAAAAAGTAACCTTTTCATTTTGGTGCCTCCTTTATGCTTTTCCAATGCCATATGAGTTAAAAAATAATTCAGACTGTTTTCTAATTCAGGGTCTCAAGGTCCAGCCCATGGGCTTTGCGCAGAACTCCCTCGCTGCATCAACCGGATAAGGGGTTCTCTCGAAGTCGACCAGTACCGTAAAACAGTGGTCAAATCGCTGGAAGGTATATCGTGTGTAGGGAAACTGAAAATCGCTGGGACCCCGAGGAATGGTCACATTCTCCACCTGGACCACCACCTGATCTTTATCCTGGATTCGGATATTGCCCCGGATGGGTCTGCCGTCATTTCTCAATCTCACCGTGAATCCAACGTCCTGTCCTGGGATGACCGGGTCGGGATTCGTGGCCAGGTTTTCAACGTAAAGGGGACCCATGCCCTTGTCGCTCAACGTCCACCCACTGTGGGTCCTTCGGGCACAGAACTCCTTTGCCGTATCAATTGGCCTTCTGTTGCGCTCAATATCTGCATACTCTACCGTGAAGCAGTGATCCGAGCGGTCGAAACGGTAGTTCGTCTCGGGAAAATCAACTCGATTCTCACCTGGCTGAAGCAGGACATCCCTCGCCTCTGTGATGACCTCATCCTTATCCCTGAGGACAAGGGTGACCCTCCCCGCATTCCGCGCTTCATTTAAAACCGTTACTCGAAAGGCCACCCGCTGCCCTTCCCGAATCGGATCCGGGAAAAACTCGATTTGAACAATGCTCAAGTTACGGGGCCCGATCCTTCCCTCCCCCCTCCGCTCCCCCCCTTGAAGGAACCGGTCAAGGATCTTATCCGCTTGAGCTTGAACCAATGCAGGAACCACCAATAGACATCCGACAACCATCACCCAGGCTAATTTCTTCATTCGATGATCTCCTTTCTTTAATTTTTTTTAAACCAGGTTCCTTCCGGCCAGAAAGGCCATGGAAATCCTGACCAAAAGCATTTCAACTTGGGTTAACAGACCTTGACGTCCCGAATCTTCGTCTCGCTTTCTGCCTCCATGTGAATCTCCACCCTTCTCGTCTTATTTTCCTCTCAGGCAGGCAAAAGTGGATACCCAAGCAACAACCGCCAGGAAAAGGACCAAGACAAGAAGCTCAGAATAATAATTCATTTTGATTCTCTCCTAATGAAAAGTAACGCAGACCATCATCCATTTAAACCATTGCTCTCATGTTCAGGTAACCAACTGTATTTGATTTCTGATTTTTCGCCGAGAACCTTGAGAGCGCCAAGCAGCACTCTGAATTCCTCCGTATCAGAATAGAAGTCCAAATCTTCCTGGGTCTCCCACTCATAAATCAGACTGAAACCGGTCTGGTCATCCATTTCCTGGTATAACGTAGATTTCCTTAAGCCTTGGTGTTTCTCTCGGTCAACATATAAAGAGCGCATTGCCTGCAGGAACTCTTCTCGCTTTTCGGGTTTCACCTTCACAACGATCGTGACCGTTATCATGCGCCGCCCTTTCAATCCGATGATCCGAACCACCACGCTTTGGTTATCGCAACATTCATGCCGGTAGAGGGCCATTAAAAGAAACTCCGATAACAATTTGATTTTATTGATATTTCATGGCAGGCAGGGTTCCAGAGCGCGGTATTGATTTGCAGGTGGAACCGTCGTATTTGGCGGCTTCCGCATTATATTGCGGCCATTGCGGTTGAGGGTCAAAGAAGTCCGACGTTATTTCGTTAGGGGATAGACTGCGAGATTCGAAGGAGGGGTTCTAACGGGTTCCCGGTCTCTTGATGCCCAGTTTTCTCATTCGGGCTCTCATGGTGCTCGGGTTCATTCCAAGGAGTTGGGCAGCTCCATTAGGACCCTCTACCTTCCATCCGGTTTCCTGGAGGGTTCTCAGGATGTGCTCCCGCTCTACTTGCTCAAGGCCTTTTCCTTCTTGTCCTTCAGTGGCCATGTATACTTTTTCTTGTATCGGGCTAACAGGTGGGGCGTCGATTTTTTCGGCGAGCCGGAGCTCCGGACCTGGACTCACGATAACCGCCCTCTCAATGACATTTATCAACTCTCGCACATTCCCCGGCCAGGAATAATTTTCGAGGACTTTCATGGTATTCGTAGGGATCATTTTAATACCTCTACCATGGCTTTTGCTGAATCTTTCTGTATAAAACTTTACGAGGAGAGGGATATCCTCCCTCCTCTGCCGGAGAGGAGGGATAGTTACGGGAAAGACATTGAGTCTGTAGAAAAGGTCTTCTCTGAACCGGCCTTTCTTAATCTCTTCCTCAAGATGTCGATTGGTGGATGCTATGATCCGAACGTCCACTTTAACTGTGTGAGGGCTACCAAGACGCTCAAACTCTCCGTCCTCAATGACTTTGAGCAACTTTGCCTGTAGTTCGAGCGGAAACTCGCCAATTTCATCCAGAAAAATAGTACCGCCGTTGGCCAGTTCAAATCGGCCGATCTGTCTCGCCGTCGAACCGGTGAAAGCGCCCTTTTCCCTGCCGAAGAGCTCACTTTCGATCAGGTTCGGCGGTAACCCAGCACAGTTTACGTTAACGAAGGGTTTATCCCGGCGGTCGCTTGCCTCGTGAAGAGAACGAGCAAACAGCCCCTTTCCGGTGCCTGTTTCTCCTGTCAAGAGAACCGTCGTCTTGCTACGGGCAACCTGCTGTATTCTGTGAAAGACATACTTTAATGGATTACTGACGCCGACGATGTCCCTGGGCCCATCTTTTAGATCCACCTCTTCTCGGAGATAGATGTTCTCGGCTTCCAATTGTTCCTTCAACTTCTTGATTTCGTCGAAGGCCTTTTCCAGCGCTTCTTCTCCGCTTTTGCGTTCGGTGATGTCGCTGATTACGCCGTTCCACAGGCTATCGCCGCCGGGTAACGGTGTCGGATCTGATTCAATGCGGACCCAGCGCGTCTCGTCACGGACGACAAACCGGCCTTCCCAGCGGAAAGGTTTCAGGCTCACCGCAACGTCGTGAATGGTGCGGATCAAGTTGTCCCGATCCTCGGGGTGGGCAATGGCAAAGGCCAGGTTGGCATCGCGCAGCAGCGCGTCTTCATCGAGATCCAAGATCCGGCAAAGCTGTGGACTCCCATACTCAAAGACCATTGAGCCGTCGGCGCGGATGCGAAGGGTAAAAACGCCGACGGGAATGCGCCGTACCAACTCGTCGTAGCGTGCGTTGCTCTCACGCAGCGCCTCCTCAGCCCGCTTTTGGGCCAAGAGGTGCTCCTTAAGAATTTCAAGTTCCTTTATCTGGGTCACATCAGAAAGGGTAAAAAGGAGGTATTTCCCATCGAGCCCATCGATGGGTAATGCATCGATTTTAAAATATCTTTTCTGAGGAAGGGGGAGAGAAATCATGGAGGTGACATGCCCCTGCTGAGGACCCAGAACTCCGAAGGAGTGTTTATCAAGGAAATATGGACCGATTCCTCTGAGAAACCTTTCTGCTGTTGTCCGGTCCAGGGAATTCGCTTCACAGTAAGCCACCGCCAGCTCATTGACAATGAGGTTCTTCCCATCAGGAGCAAAGAGGAGCACGGCATGGAGTTGGTTCAAGAGCGCGTGGTCGGTCAGTTCCTTCTCGAAGATCAATTGATGGCTGACGTCCGCAAGCATACGGACCTTGGATTGAAGCCCTCCGGGGGTAAGGATTCCCGAAACCCCGTTTCCTCTCGCTTGTGTTTCCCCCTTCTTTTCCTTCCACCTCAGCTGGGGCAGCATTTCTGCATAGGCTCGATCCAGATTTTTAGCCGCATCCTCCAGTTTCATGACGTAGGTAACCAAAAAAACAGCGACGATCGTAACATAAAAAACCACCGGTGTAAGCCAGAGATTGCATGTTGAGAATAGAACGTAAAGGGTTGTTGTCATCCCAATGAGGATGATAAGCCCCAAAAGCGCAGCCTTTTTTTCTGGCACTTTCAGGAAAAAGAGATACGAGAGGAGCGAGAGGAGGAGGACGAAAGGCCAGAGGATCCATGGAGAGATCACCCGGATGGAATTATTCGTGAGGAGGGTGTTGAGAATATTGGCTTGGACTTCAACCCCCGGCATGTAATTTCGGCTCTGAGAGAACGGGGTTAAGAACTGATCCCCTAACCCCATGGGGGCAACACCCACCAGGACCATCTTTCCCTTGAAAAAGGCTGGAGGGTAAACCCCATTAAGGACATCGGAAAAAAAGATCTTTTCAAAAGTTCCCGGAGCTCCGCAATAGTTAATTCGCATCCGATCCATCTGGATGATATCCTTGCCGGACTTGTCAGAGGGCGGGGGAGACGTCCGCTGGAAGGAAGTCCGTGAAACCACTTCATAAGCAGCGGAAGAAATCGATGGAATGACCTCCTTTTGATGGACCAGAGTATGGTAAACATCCCTCACGATTCCATCCATTCCTTCCTCCAAATGGGCATGACCGATACGATGGAAGGACCCAAGGGTGGGGGCCGGAGAGACCAGGTTCATCTGATTATCAATATAGACGGGTAGAATCACCCTTCCATGCCTCTCGATCGACCTTTCCAGCAAGGAATCATCTTCGGTTGGTTCAGACAGGGTGACATCAAGAACCACCACCTCTGCTTGTTTTACCCTTTCAAGAAGGGACGAATAGTGAATTCTCCGAAGGGGCCATCGCCCCAATTTTTTCAGGGTTTCCTCGTGAATTTCAATGGGGACGATATCCTTTAGGGGCGGACGAGATCCCCGCAGTCTGAAGGAAAGATCGTAAAGGTAGTGATTCATCCCTTCGAAGAAGCCAAGATGATCGAAAAAGAGAATTAGAAGAACCGAAGCGAGGATGACCAAAATCTTGTATCCGTGGAGATCCTTTTTCCCTTTCTCCATCAATCGAACCTTCCGTCTCGCATGGAATGAACTGCGCCTGCACGCCCTGCCCATCCCTGCCGCATCAGCGAGGGATCGAGGACGATTTCATGATATCTCAGCGACTCATTTTATTGGCCCGGTCATCTTTCGACTTTGGATCGAAGTTCTTTCCTCGTGAAAGGTTTAGGAAGACAAGCATCAGGCAAAGCGACTCGATCGCCTGACCTCTCTTCGTCAAGGTGCCTCGGCTTTAAAGCCCAAGCAATAGGATCAGCCCAATGGTGGCGAGGATGCCGGCTCCCACGCCGAACACGGTATAAGGGAACTTCTCTTTGATCTCAACCTTCTCAGGAGTTGAGAATTCTCCTTCATTTCCGTCCCCATCCACCCCCCTCACTCGGACATAATAAATCCCCGGCGCATCAGGCTTTTTGAGGTCGATGCTGCTTCTACGGATCTTTTGATCTGCCAGGATCGTCCTGAACGTTTCCTCTCTGGCCAACTGGAGGTGATAACTCATACCCTCTTCAGAGGGGCTCCACCGAAGGCGAATCGTCTTCTTATCGACCTCAGGTTTTTCAAGAACGGGTGGAGGGGGTGGTTTGATTTCAAAACTCTCGGGCTTTGAAAATTCCCCCTCGTATCCCTTTGAATTGATGCTGCTCGCATGGACATAATAAGTGCCAGGAGCCGGTCTCTTCAGCACAATGCCAAGTTGATCTGTCTTCTGATCAAGAAGGACCGTCCGAAACTGTTCATCTCTGGCCATTTGAAGATGGTAGTTCATACCTTCTGCAACGGAAGACCACCGGATCTGAACAGCAGTTGGACTAACATCCGGTTGTTGAAGACTTGGGGGAAGGGGTGGCTTGATTTCAAAACTCTGGGGCATTGAAAATTCCCCTTCGTATCCTTTTGGGTCGATGCTACTCGTCCGAACATAGTAGAACCCCGGAACTTCGGGTTTGGGGACGAGGATGCTGGCCTGGTCTATCCTTTCATCGATGAGCACTTCCTTGAACTCCTTGTCTCGGGCCATCTGAAAGTGAAAATTCTTGATTCCCTCGAGGGGACGCCATCTCAGCTGAATGGTTTTCTCGCCGGTCGCCGGTCTTTCAAGGAGTGGGGACGGTGGAGGAGGGATTACCACAAAGCGCACAACGGGCGACCAATCCCCCTCGTATCCATCAACGGCAACGGACCTTACTCTGAAATAGTAGGCTTTATAATCTAGTTCCCCTGTCTTGTAAGACTCCTCCCTAACCCCCACCCTTTCCTCTCGGAGAAGGGTGAACTCACGGTCCTCAGCCACCTGAATATGGTACGCGGCCGCATCTTCCACCTTGAGCCATCGGATCTCTATGGATCGTTCCCTGAATTCGGTATCATTGCGGGGCAACTGGATAAAGGGTGGAGAGGGCGGTTTGGTTTCAAAACTCTCGGGCTTTGAAAATTCCCCCTCGTATCCCTTTGAATTGATGCTGCTCGCACGGACATAATAAGTACCAGGAGCCGGTCTCTTCAGTACAATGCCAAGTTGATCTGTCTTCTGATCAAGAAGGACCGTCCGAAACTGTTCATCTTTGCTCATTTGAAGATGGTAGTTCATGCCCTCTGCAACGGAAGACCACCGGATCTGAACAGCGGTTGGACTTACGTCCGGTTTTTGAAGACCTGGGGGAAGGGGTGGCTTGATTTCAAAACTTTGGGGCATTGAAAATCCCCCTTCGTATCCTTTTGAGTCGATGCTACTCGTCCGAACATAGTAGAACCCCGGAACCTCGGGTTTGGGGACGAGGATGCTGGCTTGGTCTATCCTTTCATCGATGAGCACTTCCTTGAACTCCCTGTCTCTGGCCATCTGAAAGTGAAAATTCCTGATTCCCTCGAGGGGACGCCATCTCAACTGAATGGTTTTCTCGCCGGTCTCCGGCTTTTCAAGGGTTGAGGACGGCGGAGGAGGGATTACCACAAAGCGCACAACGGGCGACCAATCCCCCTCGTATCCGTCAACGGCCACGGACCTTACTCTGAAATAGTAGGTTTTATAATCGAGATCCCCTGTCTTGCAGAACTCTCCCGTAACCCCCACCTTTTCCTCTCGGAGAAGGGTAAACTCACGGTCCTCGGCCACTTGAATATGGTACGCGGCCGCATCTTCCACCTTGAGCCATCGGATCCCTATGGATCGTTCCCTGAATTCGGCATCATTACGGGGCAACTGGATGAAAGGTGGCAACGGGTTGACACGCACCTTTAGGACAAAGGGCTCGGACGGAGGGCCTTCAAGTCCCACCCCATCCATACTCTGTGTAAAGAGATAATACGCTCCGTCCTGAAGACCAGAGATATCGAGTGCCTCACCTGCCCGAATAACCTTTTCCTGCAGGATGTCTCTATTCTCCCGATCCACGGCCACCATCGCCCTCAATAGGGGGGAGTCCTTGATCTGTTCAAAAGTCAGCTGAAAGGGGATTTGCTTGTAAATGGGCTTCAGATCAAAGGGCATCGGGGGAGGGAGGAGTCTCCTTGGAGAAAGGGGTGGTTCCCCCCGCTTGACCCATGTCCCCTCTTCTTCCTGAAGCTCAACATATTGATTCATGGCTCCCACTTCAATCATTCCTTTGAGAACCTCGGACCGGGTGGATCCGTCTGAATCAACAGAGACCCTAAACTCCGTCCCTCTCGCAGAGGCTACAGCAGAGGGTGTACGAATCCTGTCACGGGAATCGGTCCCTGTTGCTCCCCTGATCCTGGTCAGGATCCTTCCCATATCCATAAAGAAATCTCGGAGGATGTGAACGGGCCCTTTCCTCTGGGCCATCTCAACCTCCAGCAACGTATTGGGCCGGAGGAAAAAAGTGGCCCCGTCTTCAAATGTCAGCTCTGTGGCGCTCTCTTGACCCGTTTGCACACTGCTCCCCTGGGCCACCCTGTTCCCTATGCGAAGGGGAATCCAGGGACCCATCGCTTCCTTTCGAACCCGCACATCCCCTTTTAGAAAAGTCACTTCACAAATCAACGGAATTCCCCGCAGCAATCTTACAGGGATAAGGAGTCTTTGTTTCGGGTAGATCCGGTCAGGATTCTTGAGGGAATTTAGTGTCGCTATCTCAGGCCACCCCTTCGGGTTCTCAAGATATTTCTTGCAGATATTGATCAGAAAATCTCCTTTTGTCACTGTTAGTTCAAGAGTGGGATCCTTCGATGCGTGAACATTGGAATGGCTTACAAATATCAATAGAGCGATCCATAATAAGAATCCTAAAACATAATGTTTTTTAGACCTATCTTCTCTCATGTGTTCTGAGCTCCTGATTCGATGTTCGTCCAAGATCGATCCTCGGGTTCGAGCAAAATAGGATTGATCTGTCTATCTCTTAGCAGGAAATATACCCCCATCCAAATCCAGTGTCAAGAAAATATAAGCATCTCTTTTCCTATGATGAGATCATGCGGCATATCGTGCTACCTCTTCTCGTTGTTGCGCCCAATAACTCTCCCATTCCCCGTTAAGCTTCAAGAGTCTCAATTTCAGAAGAGGTGAATTACTTCGGGAATGGACCTTTTTGAAAAACGCAGGCGGTTACGCGATAATTCATTGGTATGGGAGGGTAAGCGATGACTCTTGGCGATCTCGTGCCAGATGACAACCCTTATTTCAAAGATAGATTTTGCAGGATCAAGAGGGGGTTCTTCTATTTCATGGTTCTCTTAGTTATGCTCGGCTTGAAATGGGAAATCGTGCTTTGCGATCTCGTTCCGAAGCAGATCTTGCGGAAGATCACCCGATACCTCTCTTCCGGGCGAAGTTCTGGACGAGGCGTAGAAGAATCCGTTCAATCTGCGATCTGCAATCAATCTTTTTGGGGGCGGGTGTAGATCGTTCGGTAGCGCTCTCTAAAGGCAGGATCAGTCAGACAGGTGGTGCAATCCCGCGACTCAGGGTCGACGGGTTCGAGGTGAACCTCAAACCCGATTTCTTCATATTGCTGAACGGCTTCGGAGAGACGGGGCTCATCAGCAGTAAAGCGTTTTTCCCATCCTTGTTTATTAAGTTCTTCATCTCGGGTCATCGGTTGAATTCTGGTCACCCTCACCCGGACCCTCTCCCATCGAGGGTGAGGGGGGAAAAGGGCTGGTGGGCAATGCCCACCCTACATTTTACTGTCCTGCAAAAACCTTTCCATTGGCACATGGCTGAATTTTTTATTTTGCAATTTGCAATTTACAATTTGCATTTTGCAATTAGGTTTAGAACAGGTCTTCCATCTCCTGGTTGATTTTTGGCATCTTGCCGTGCTCAATAATATAATGCTGAAGCATTTCGCTTTCGCGCTTCGAAAACATTTGGTCTTCGATGACCATGAAGTAGCGGGCATCTACCCCGAGATCGAGCTGGTCCGAAAGCTCCTGTTTAACATTCATCGCCCCCTTGATATAGATCACCGTCTCCTGTTCGTCGAGGAACTGATAAACCCCTTCCTTTTCGGCTGCGGCCGCCACGTTCTCTGTATTGAATTCAACCCAGAGTTTTTTCTTCGGAGGAAGAACCGGTTTCCCCAGGAGCAGACGGAGATCGCATCGCAGGCATCGCTTGGCTTCACTTACCGCTTCGTCGACGCAGAGAGGCGACTCAGCATGATTTAGTCCCGCATACTGCGGAGGCGGGGTCTGATAAGGGGCTGAGATCCGTTTAAGATCTGCAAACCCTTCCTCTTTGCCCAGCCATGGATTTGGTTTCTCATCTTCGAGCAGTCGCTCGTCAATGACGCCATCTCCGCCGAGATACCGATCGATCGATTCAGCCGCCTTTCTACCCGAGGCAATGGAACGAACGGCAGATCGAGATGAGTCTCCTCGATGGGATGTGAATTGATCGATGAGCAGCTTATAAAAACCTTTTCCAGAGGCCTTTTTCGCGAGAAGAATAAAATCTTCCGAAACGCCCCCAACCACGGCGTCCCCTCCGGCATATACCCCCTTTTTTGTTGTTGCGAGGGTTGCCGAATCGATCTTGATAGTTCCCTGGGAAGTAAGCTCAATTCCTTCTTCAACCAGCCACTCGGTCGTGGGCCCCACGAAACTGCTTCCCGTAGCCAGGAAAATCGCGTGGAACCCCTGATCGGAAAGCTCACGAATTTTCATCTTCGGGGCGTTCAGTTCCAGTTTCACTCCTGCCTGAAGGATCTGCTCAATATCCTCTTCCAGGGCCTTCTTCGGGAGCCGCTTCCGTGAGATGGCGTGTCTCAGCATTCCCCCGGCTTGACGGGCCTGTTCGAAGATCGTCACGTCGTGGCCTTTCCTTGCGAGATAGTAGGCCGCTGTCAGACCCGCGGGTCCGGAACCGAGAACGGCAACCTTCTTTCCTGTTGGAGAAGGGGCGGGGAGATTTCTCTTCCAGAGGTCAGAGTGGTTCTCACTCACAAACCTCTTCAGAGCCCGGATGCCAACTGGCTCGTTGACTTCCTCCCTGCGGCATTCCGACTCACAAAAACTGAGGCAGACATAACCGCACACGGAGGGGAGGGGAAGCTTCTCCCGGACCACGGCATAGGATTCGTCGTGCTTACCTTCGGCAATGAGGCGGACATATCTGGGCACATCAACCCCTGCGGGACAGGCATGGCGGCAGGGAGGCTCTTCGTATGGCTTCTTATCGATGAGCGTCCCGGTGGGACATACTTCAACACAGGCCGTGCAGAACCGGCAGGCAGAATCGCGGAGTCCCGGCTTGGCCGTCCCCACAATAGCCCTTCCCTCATCGTCGAAGACGAAGTCGACGGCTCCGACACCACGGACGTCTTTGCAGGCTCGGACGCACCGCATACAGCCCACGCAGAGATTCGTATTCCGCTCAAACAGGGGCTCGTCCTTGACGAAGAGGAGATTTTCAAAGATGTAGCGGGGTGTCTCAGGCTTAATCTTTGTGTACTCGGTAATCTTCTGAAATTCACACTTGCCGAATTGAGGACAGCATCGCTCCACTTCGAGTTGATTCATGGAACAGGGGAACCGCGCGCACCCCTCCTTCTGAGCACACGTCATGCAGGTGTGGGGGTGCTTTGCCAGAAGGAACATGAGCCGGTCCCGCCGGAATTCGTCGGCTGCACGCGATGACGTCCGGACAACCATCTTGTCTGAAACCTCCTTCTGGCAGGCCCGGTGGAGTCCTTCCCTCCCTTCAATCTCCACCACACAGAGCTGGCAGCCCTCGTACTGGAGATCGGGCTTCTTGTTCTCGATCCGTTCGCTTCCCCGGTAGACAGCCTCTGCGGGCTTCATCTGGTCTACTGGAGGGAGATCCGGGTGAGAGCATATCCGGGGGATATAGATGCCCGCCTGCTGGGCCGCGTCCAGAATCTTCGTCCCCTCGGGGAACGTCACCTCAATGTCGTCGATGATCAAAGTCGTCATATCCCTACCGTAAAGAAGTAAATTCCAATAACCAAATCCCAAATCTCAAATAAATCCCAAATTGTCAATGATCCAGAGGACGGAAAAATAGCTCCTCTCCCCTTCGTGGGAGAGGATTGAGGTGAGGGGGCATCAAGGGAGAGGGGTAACCCGGTTGTTTCCGATGCCTGCGGGCGCCCCCCACTCGTGGTTCTTTTGTTTGATCATTGGCAAATTGGTCATCATTTGAATATTGGTGTTTGGAAATTGAGTATTGTTAAAAACTCATTCCGCTTGTGTTAGTACGTTAATGCTTCCACCTGTTCGAGAATCTGTCGATACGTAAAATGACACAGCGACATGGCGCCCGATGGGCAAACACTCGCGCAGGCTCCGCAGCCTTTGCAGAGGGCTTGGTTTACCTTGCTCACGCCTTCATGAGCGTTGACCGAAGGTGCTCCATAGGTACAGATCTTCTCGCAAAGGCCGCAGCCGGCACAGATCTCCTCATCCACCGAAGCGACGATGGGTTCCACCTCCACCTTGCCCCGGGCCAGAAGGTTGAGGACTTCGGAGGCCGCTGCCTTTGCCTGAGCCACGGTATCGGGGATATCTTTCGGAGCCTGGCAACAGCCGGCGATGAAGATCCCATCGGTCATCGTCTTAATCGGATCCATCTTCACGTGTCTTTCGAGGAAGAAACCATCGGCCCTTCGACCCACGGAAAAGAGTCTCGATATCTTCTCCGAATCCGCTTGAGGCTCGAGGGCAGCACAGAGGATCACCATGTCCACGGGCACGCGGAGGATAGTGCTGACGAGGGTATCCTCGACGCACACGATCAGCTTTCCCTGTTCCTCATCGGTCAAAGCCCGGTCGGTCACCTTGGATACCTTCCCGCGGATGAACCGCACTCCATCCTCTGTCCCGACGCGTTCGTAGAACTCTTCGTACCCTTCGCCAAAGCAGCGCATGTCGATATACGTCTGGTAGACATCTGCCTTTGTCTTATCTCTGACGAGGTGGGCCATCTTCAGGGCAAACATGCAGCAGACGCGAGAGCAGTAGGAATGATAGTTCTTATCCCGGCTTCCCACGCAGTGGAGGATGGCCACGTTCTTCGGCACCTCACCGTTCTTGAGAAGGATCTGTCCGCCTGTCGGACCCGAGGCGTTGGAGAGACGCTCAAATTCCAGTCCGGTGATCACATTGTCATATTTCCCATATCCGTACTGGGGAATGACCGAAGGATCAAACTGCTGATAACCCGTGGCCAGGATGATGTTTCCCACTTCCACTTCCACGATCTCATCCCGGGCATTGTAGCGGATCGCCTTTGGCTCACACCGTTTCTCGCATTCCCCACACTGGATACAGCCTTCGATCTGCCCGGCAAGGCATCGCGTGGCCTCGCGCACGGCCTCGTCCGGAGTGTAAGCAAGGGCCACTTCGCGGAAATCCTTCATCCTCTCTCCCAGAGGGACTTCCTTCATCTCGACTCTGTTCTCAGCTCCGAAGCGGCCCTTCAAGGTCGCCACTTCTTCGTCCGTGAGTTTCTCGGGTTTCTTCTCCTCTTGCTCCGCGAGAAGAGGTTCACCTTTCAGGTAGCGGTCGATGGAACGGGCTGCCTTCTTCCCGGCTGCGATGGCGTCGATCACGTAAGCCGCCCCCGTCACAACATCTCCTCCGGAGAAGATGCCTTCGATATTGGTTGCTCCTGTCGTCGGATCGATCTGGACCAGACCTCTCTTATCAAGGGATACTCCAAGCTCCCCGGAAAATCCGACCTCGGTAGTCTGGCCGAGGGCCGCAATGACCATATCGACGGAAGTGCTGAATTCGGATCCTTTAATCGGAACAGGGCGAGGTCTTCCGCTCGCATCCGAATCCCCCAGTTCCATGCGGATACACTCCATGCCGGAGAGCCAGCCCCTATCCGAGAGGAAGCGTGTCGGCGTCGTCAGGAATTCGATTTTCACCCCTTCCTTCTCTGCAGCTTCCACTTCCTCCGGGGCAGCCGGCATCTCAGCCCGAGAGCGGCGGTAGACAATCCTCACCTCTTCTGCACCCAGACGCTTCACCGTTCGGGCACAATCGATGGCGGTATTTCCGCCTCCGATCACCGCCACCTTCTTTCCAATGGTTGCCTTCTTTCCAAGGTTGACCATCTGGAGGAAGCGGATTCCATCCGTCACACCGGGAAGCTCCTCTCTCTCAAGGCCTTCGATCCCGAGGCTCATGCCACTGCGGGCGCCGACACCGAGAAAGACGGCATCATGGTTTTTCCGGATATCGGCGAGGGAGATATCCTTCCCAATGTCCACTCCGGTCTTGATCTCCACCCCGAGCTTCCGGATATAGTTGATCTCCTTCCCAAGGGTAACTTTGGGAAGGCGGTATTCAGGAATTCCGTACCTGAGCATTCCTCCGGGCTCAGGCAGGGCCTCGAAGATCGTCACGTCGTGGCCCTTGAGGATAAGATCATTGGCTGCGGCCAGCCCTGCGGGTCCTGCACCGATGACAGCGACCTTCCTGCCTGTTTTTGCAATCTGAGGTACTTCCAGCTCGTCAATATTGACCTGGCTCGAAGCAAACTTCTTCAAATGGCGGATGGCGATCGCCTCTTCCATCTGGCCCCGGTTGCATACCCCCTCGCACGGGGCATAGCAGACATCGCCGCAAACGGAGGGAAGGGGATTGACCGACCGGTTGAGGAGATAGGCCTCCTTGAACTTCCCCTCCGCAATCAGCTTGACATAGCCGAGGACGTTGGTATGGATGGGGCAGGCATCGACACAGGCAGCCTTGCAGAGGCGCTCTTCCCGTTTATCGATCACGGCCTTATTCGGAACGGCCTGGGGAAAGGGTTTATACACGGCCCTTCGCTCGGCGAGCCCCAGATCAAACTCATTTCTCATAACCACCGGGCATCCGGCAAAGCAGAGGGCACATCCCGTGCACTTATCGATGTCGACGTATCGAGCCTTCTTCCGGATCTTGGCCTTGAAGTTTCCGATGTAGCCGGAGACCTCTTCGACCTCGCTGTAGGTGAAAAGTTCAATATTGGGATGAGACCCGACATCGCTCATCTTCGGGGTCATGATGCAGGCAGAACAGTCGAGTGTCGGGAAGGTCTTGTCGAGTTGGATCATATGGCCTCCGACCGATGGATCCTTCTCGACCATGTAAACCTTGTAGCCCGCACTGGCAATGTCCAGGGCCGCCTGGATCCCGGCAATCCCTCCTCCTACCACAAGGGTCGCGGGATTGACCCTGACCTCTTTCGTCTCGAGGGGGTCGTGGTAGAAGACCCTCATCACCGCGGACCGGACCAGTTCCCTTGCCTTTTCCGTCGCCCCTTCTTTATGGACCCAGCTGCAGTGCTCCCGGATATTGGCCATCTCGAAGAGGTAGGGGTTCAGTCCAGCCTCACGGCAGACGCGACGGAACGTCCGTTCGTGCATGAGCGGGGAGCACGAGGCGACGATCACCCGGTTGAGCCTGTGCTCCCTGATATCGTTTCGGATCATTTCCTGTCCCGGATCGGAACACATGAACATATAATCTCGTGCAACGATCACTCCGCGAAGGGTTGCCGCATACCCGGCGACCTCCTTCGGATTGACGGTCGCTGCGATGTTGAGTCCACAATGGCAGATGTATACTCCGATTCTTCGTTCCATGCCAGCTCCGCTTAGATCACTTCTTTGACGATTTCTGCGATATCTCGGATTTCCAGAACTCCCTCTTTTCCCATTGTGAGAAGGCTGTCATCAAAGTTCAGCATGCAGTAGGGACAGGCGATGGCCAGGACTTCGGCCCCCACCTCCAGGGCCTGATCGACCCGGAGGTCGGAAAATCGCTCCTCCTTCTTTGTCTCCATCCAGATCCTTCCGCCCCCTCCGCCGCAGCAGATGCTCTCCTCCCGGCAGTCGGGAAGCTCAACGAACTCAAGGCCGGGAATCTTTGTCAGGGCGCTTCTCGGTTCGTCATAGATCTTATGATGGCGTCCGAGGTAGCAGGGGTCGTGGTAGGTGACCTTCTTGGGGTAAGGCTTTACGGGCTTGATCCTTCCCTGGTCCATCCATTCCGCTAACAGCTCCGTGAAGTGGATGACCTCGAAATCCCCTCCCAATTCGGGATACTCGTTCTTAAAGGCATGATAGCAGTGGGGGGAGGAGGCGATGATCTTCTTGACACCATATTTCTTGTACGTCTTAATATTGGATTGTGTCAGGCTCTGGAAGAGATCCTCCTTTCCCACCTTGCGAACACTCTCACCACAGCAACTCTCCTCCGGGCCGATGATCCCGAAATCGACTCCGGCCTTCTTCAGGATCTCGACCGTGGCGAGGGCGATTCTTCTTGCTTTCCGGTCGTAGGCAGGCGTGCAGCAGGGAGCGTAGAGAAACTCCGTCCCTGGAGTAAAGGTCTTCACGCCGAGGTCCTTGGCCCAGTCTCCTCTTTTCTCCCGGGCCTCGCTCCAGGGATTCCCCTGGTTTTTGACATCGGACATCACGGTCTTCAGGCTTTTGGGAAAGGCGCCAAACTGGGCGCCAATCCGGCGCGCTGCCCTGAAGATGTCGATGATCTCCACGCCCCGGGGACACCGGTCGACACAGGCCTTGCAGCTTGCACAGAGCCAGACCTCTTCGTCTCCAAGCTCCACAAGCAATCCAACCTGGGCCTGATGGATGACCTTCCGGACGATGAAGCTCCGGACCAGATTCCAGGGACAGGTGGCGCTGCAGAGCCCACACTGGTAACAGGTCTTGAGGGCTTCGCCCCCCGCTTCGATGATCGTTTCCGTAGCCTCACCGAAGGGATTGACAACATCCATAGCCATTTACCCCGTTAGAAAGCCCCACTGCTTGCAGCGGGGATAAAAATGAATTCCTTTTGAACCGAAAACGGGCTTAATGCCCCTTATGAGCCTTCCCGTTAGGAGGGCGAAGGTCTTCTAACGGGGTTTATTTCTCCATTTCTCCGCAGGTGGTTATGGGAATCTCGTCTTCCAGACTCTTGCCAGGCGTGTAGTTCAGAGCTTTCTTCACTCCATCTCCCACAGCCTCAAAGAGGGTTGTCAGGGGAAGACGACGCGGGCACGCACTTTCACACATCCCGCAGTCCACGCAGGAGGCTGCCATATGATTCAACCGGGTCAGGTGATAGAGGAGGATCTCTGTGGGCATCCGGAGAGCTCCTTCACGCTCTGCCCAGCGGAAGTAACGCTCGGATTCCGGCTCGAAGGTCTCCGTACGGAAAAAGCAGGTCCGGCAGTAACAGATCGGACAGGCCGAGGAGCAGGCGTAACACCGGATGCAGGTGGCGAGCAGATCTGCCAGATCCGTCGCCGTTTTCATCTTCTCCTGGAACTCGGCAAAAACTTTTTCCCGAACCGTGGTCCGGAGGCTCAGCATTTTGCCGATGGCCTCTTCGCGGCCCGGAAGGGCATCGGCTTGAAGTCCCAATTTCTCGGCGAGATCACCTTCGAGACTGGCGACAATGCCACCTTCAACACCGAAAAGACTGAGATTGATATCCTCGAGGGTTGGGGTGAAAATGTGACACATCTTACAGGCAGGCCTGAGGGAGATGGGCAGCGATTCCGTGCCCGGCTGAGCGACGTTTTTTCCGATCCCCTCCAGGACCTTCCTCTCTTTCTCCTCCAGAGTTCCCCCCATCTCATCAATCATCCCGGCGTACTCTTCAACTTCATACGTCCCGGGACAGTCCGTCCCGATGATGACGAGATTCTCCCGACGGGCCTGCCCAAGTTTGACGAGCTCAATGAAGGCCCTTATCTCACAGGGCTTGAGGACTGCTGCCACCTTTTTTTCGGGCTGGTCCCCGGTCAACTGGGAAACGAACTTGGCAGAGTTCATCGCCATCACCGGTGAGAAGGGGTTGGCCTTGGTGAGATGGGCCGGATCCTTCACCAGAGTCTGTGCAAAAGAACGGCCATGAGAAATTCCCTGAGGAACGAGGAGGTAGTCAACAATGCCTTCCTTAAGGAGCCTGCCCAGGAAATTCCTTGCCGCTTCCAAGATATCTCCATTTGCTTTCAGAAGCGCATTTACTTTCATCAGCCTATTCTCCAGGTTGAGGGCAGTTATTGCTCGGAGTGCGAAATAGATTAGACCACGTAGGGTGGATTAAGTCCGATAGGTCGAATCCACCGATCTCACTTTGGAGGCGGATCCGGGCGCTTGATCCGCCCTACTGTTTTTCTACTCCCTTGTTAATGCTCAGGCAAATCGAATGCGCGGGGCTTCCATTGACCGAACGTTTCCTGCCAGATGCTCCAGGGCTGCCGTGTGAGGCTTGGCCCCTTCGCCTTCAGTTCCGCCACGAATTGATCCACCGTTTCGCGAAAGAGTCCCCCTTCGCTCGCACTGATCCAGCGAAGCCAGACCCGGTTCTCATCCAGGCCCGTCTGCCGGACGATGGTCTTGAGAATCTCGATACGGCGCATGGCCTTATAGTTCCCGTTGTGGTAGTGACAATCCCCGAGGTGACAGCCTCCGATCAGGACGCCATCCATGCCATCGATCAGGGCTTTGAGGACATAGACAGGCTCAATCGAGCCACTGCACATTACTCGGATGATCCGGACATTTGTCGGATATTGAGAGCGGGAAATCCCTGCGAGATCAGCGCCCCGATAAGAGCCCCAGTTGCAAAGAAAAGCGAGAATTTTCGGCTCAAATGAGGGCGACGGATTTGGAGACGCCATTGAGCACCATCCATGGATCAGGGATCTGGCCGACTGGTGGATGACCATACCCCTCACGGGATAAGGGAACTTCCTGCCCGCGGGCACGTGCAACGTGCCCCTACACACTAGGGCAGGGCTTCCCGGTGATAAACGATCATAACATTGTGCCCCTCGGCCCCGCCTTATCAGGCGGGGCTTCCGGGGCACGTTTCGGTTACAGGGTGTGACCCGCGGAGGGGGATCACGCCCCTCAAAGGTTTAACTTAGACGGCGGGATCGCCATCCTTTAGCGTCCGTACAGAATTTTCCAGCCTTCTGAATGAGAAATTGCCCCCGGCTCACAGGCAACGACACAAGGGGGCGGCGTCGCGCCGTAGCCGGGCTTGCAAGGAGCACAGGCATATCGAACTTTTTTTCGCTCCTCGGGCTTCACCGCGGCAACGGGTTCCTCGCGGAAGATATCGAATTCATCCGGACCGACTTCGAGAACTTTTTTGGGACAGACCTCTGCGCACTTGCCGCAGCCATTGCACTTGTCTGTGTCAAAAACGATATACCAATCCCCTGAGCCATCTTTGAAACCATAATTTGCGATCATGTTTCCTGCGCCTCATCACATTATTTTAATGATAACTGCTCATCCTGTCCTGGCGCAAGGATTCTGGACCTGATCCCAGGGAAAATCCCAAACCAGTTCAGGCCTTCCTTGCGCTCTTCGCTTTTCCCATCTTGAGCAGGGCATTGCCAAAGAGGGAAGCTCCAATGGCTCCTGCGAGCTGGGTGTCAAAAGGATAACCTTTATCGATATATTCCTTCTTATACCAGGCGCGGTCAGCCGTTTTGATGCCTAATTCCTTTTCCAGCCTCTTCACGATGCCTTTGTTCTTAGCAATGCCACCGGTGATGACGAACTTCTCCTTGACCCCAAGGCGGTTCAAGAGTTCCATGATCCGGTGAGCCATGGCAGAACAATAGGCGGCCATGATATCATTTTCTGGCATCCCTGATTCCAGAAGCCCCACCACCTCGCTCTTCGCAAAGACGACGCAGGTGCTGCTGATCATGGGAGGCTCTTTTGCAATCTGGAAGGAGCGGGGGCCGATGTCCCAGACGGGAACACGGATCAGGTCGGCAAAAACCTCCATACCGCGGCCCGTGCCCGCAGCACACTTATCGTTCATCATGAAGTTGAGGACTTTACCTCGATCATCGACATTGATCGCCTTGCAGTCCTGCCCGCCCATATCCATGACCGTTCTTACCTCGGGGCCATACATGAAGTTGGCTCCCCGGGCATGGCAGGAGATCTCGGTGATGGACTGCTGAGCCATGGGGACATTGACACGTCCGTATCCGGTGCCGATGCAGTAATCAATGTTCTCGATCTTCATATCGGTCTTTTCAAGGGCATACCCCATACCTTTTCTGGCGCTGTTCGGGCTGTCCGAACCGGTCCGGGTATTGCCATATCCAAACAATTCGCCATCGACCATAATGACTGCTTGAGTGCTCACCGAGCCCACGTCCACTCCGGCCGTGATCACTTTGCCTTTTTTCCAATCTATATCCGGGTTGACCCAATTGGTCTCGGGCCACCTCCAAAACTCTTGGGTTTTTACTTCCTCAGCCATCGTGCTTCACCTCCTTGTGTTAGGCTTTTCCTGTAGTGATTGTTTCCTTTTCCACAACCTTCGCCTTGACCTCTTCCGTCATGACACCGGCGAGGGCCGCCTCAGCCGCTCCGAGGGCGCCTGCGTAATCGGGATCCTCCGGAACGAGAACATCCATTTCAATCGTCTTTTTAAGGGAATCGATGAACCCGGCATTTTTCGCCATACCACCTACCATCACCACGTCTTTCTCAAGACCGACAATCCGGGCCACGGAGCCAACCCGGCCTGAAATGGCATTCATAACGGCCCGTGCGATATCGGGCTTTGGGGTCTTCTGATGGATGAGGGAGACCACCTCGGATTCCCCGAAAACGGCGCACTGGGCATTGGTCGAAAGGGTCTGCGTGGAGGTGAGGGTGATCCTCGACATTTCATCCACAGAGACCTCGAGAGCTCTCGACATGGCTTCAATAAAAGTGCCTGTTCCGGCAGCGCACTTTTCATTGATGGCGAAATCGAGGACTCTGCCATCAGAGCTGATTTTAATGGCGCGACCTTCCTCAGCGCCGACATCGATAATCGTCCTCGCTGAAGGGATCTGCTTGATGACTCCCCGGGCATCGGCTGTGACATCGGGGATGAAGCCGCTTGCGAAGGCCACTCTCCTGGCTGAGCTCCCTGTGGCGATCACGCGTTCGACATCCTTCCGGGTCAAACCGGCCTTTTTGAGGGCTTCATCGTAAAGCAGTTCGACGGCCTCTGCCTTTTTGATTCCCGATTGTCCCACTATTTTTCCAAGAATTTGACCATCCTTTTTGATGACAATATGAATGTTCTTCCCGCCTACATCTATGCCTGCGACTATCATCATGAACCTCCTTTCTTGACCATCAAGCTGCTATTTTCTTGAGCCCTAACGTTTCGGTTACGAAGAGATCGATCCTCCTGGCAGTTCGGACCTCGTTAGACTCCCTTTCGTCCGCCATATTTCCTTCGACGGTCATGACCGGCAGACCCATTTTTGAAAGACCATTCTTCTCGTCGAGGGGAGCCGGGACAGCCTTGTTGAGTTCACAGACCTTTACCCAGTAATAGCAGGACCGGTATGTATTTTCAACATTTCGGGTTAGCTTCTCATCGTCGATCTTCCGGCCTGTCGTCTTTTCCAGGAATGCAATGCCGTCATGAAGCTGGTCAGCGACATACCGGAAAGGAAAGCATGTCTACGGCATCCCAGCGTACGGCGGTGTAGACGTCCCGGATTCCTTTCTTTTTGAAGAAGACGAAAAGCCTCTCTCCAAGGGGAGATGCCTCAAATTCGTCTCTCCGGCCCCGATTTGCATCTGGATAAACTCCAGCCGGGGGCCAGCCAAAGGGTTTCAAACGGGGAAGCCATCAGGCCGGCGATGTCTGCCCTATTATGGACTCCTTAGTAAGAGGGATGGGGGGGAAAAAAAGATCAAGGATGACTTTATCTCCAAAGAGGTTTAGACTGGAAAGGGATCTTCGGAAGTGTTACGAAGGTGCTACATAATGAGGAATGGATCGGAGCCAACACGTGAGCGACATCTGCTCCTCTTTGTGAATGGAGTGACCTGGGATGGGTCTGGGATTCTTGGAAAATCCTTTTACCCGGATAAAGGCCATTCCGGAGGTGTCGGAGATAGGATTTAGGCTATCCATGGATGTGCTGAAGTTTCTTCCGGTAAGTCTATGAAACTCTGGGCGTACATCGTTCGGCGGCTCGTTCTCATCATCCCCACCCTGGTCGGGGTGACGATGATCACCTTTGCGATTTCCCGTCTCATTCCAGGTGATCCGATTGCCGTCTCGTTAGGGCCTTACGCCTCCCAGGAGCAAATCCAGCTCATGCGCGCGAAATGGGGACTGGATAAGCCCCTGTACATTCAGTATCTCCTCTATTTGAAGAACCTTTCGAGGGGAGATCTGGGCGTTTCGATCCATTCGAAGAGGGCCGTTCTCGATGACTTGAGGGATTTCTTTCCGGCGACCTTCGAGTTGACGACCGCGTCGATGCTGCTCAGCATTTTATTCGGCATCCCTATCGGGGTCATTGCCGCTGTGAAAAAGAATCGATGGCCGGATTTCGTGACACGGCTCTATGCCCTGGCCGGGGTGAGCATTCCTGTCTTCTGGCTCGGACTCCTTCTGCTGCTCGTCTTCTATTTCAAGCTCGGGTGGCTTCCAGGGGTTGGCCGCCTTGATCCGCACGTCTCTCCCCCGGCTTCCATCACGGGTCTCTATCTGGTTGACAGCCTGTTCACAGCAAACTGGAAAGTCTTCTTCAATGCCCTTAAGCACATTCTCCTCCCGGCATTTTCCCTCTCGTGTGTGATCATGGCCACGATCTCCCGCATGACGCGAGCTTCGATGCTTGAAGTGATGACCGAGAACTATATCAAGGCAGCCCGTGCGAAAGGCCTTTCAGAGCGGACCGTCATCTATCGCCATGCGCTCACAAACTCTTTAATACCGGTAGTGACCATCATCGGCGTCATGTATGGTGTCTGCCTGGCGGGAGCCGTTTTGACGGAGTCCATTTTTTCATGGCCCGGATTGGGACGATACGCGGTCAAAGCCATTACGTTTCTCGATTTAGATGCCATCATGGGTTTTACTCTGGTGGCTACGCTCATCTATGTATTTCTAAACTTGATCGTCGACGTGATCTACGTCGTCATTGACCCGAGAATCAAGTACTGAGAAGATATGGCATCGGTTGAAGATCAAACGGAGCGTCGTTCGAGGGGTTGGAGATTCACCCTTCATCTGATCTGGAAGAATCCCCTGATGGTGGTCGGGCTGGCAGTCGTCTGTGTCCTTTTTCTGATGGCGATCTTTGCCCCTCTGATTTCACCTCATGACCCGTTTAAGATCAATCCACCGCAACGGCTCAAGCCTCCCAGCGCCGCCTATCTTCTCGGCACGGATGTCGCGGGAAGAGATATCTTCAGCCGTATTGTTTATGGCTCGAGGATCACCCTTCAGATTGGCATTACCGTCATCCTCCTCGCGTTGCTGATCGGATACTTCTTCGGAATCATGGCCGGATTCTTTGGAGGCGCTGTCGATGAGCTTTTCATGAGGATTACAGACATTTTTATGTCCTTCCCCTATCTGATTCTGGCAATGGGCCTGACGGTGGCGCTGGGGCCGAGCATCCAGAATGCCATGCTGGCCATGGCCATTGTCTGGTGGCCGACATACGCCCGCCTCGTTCGGGGTGAGGTCCTCAAGCTTCGCGGACGTACGTTCATCTATGCGTCCAAAGGACTTGGGGCGACCAACCTTTTTATCATTTTACGGCATATCCTTCCGAACAGCTGGATGCCCGTGGTCGTGCAGTCCAGCCTTGACTTCGGGAGAGTCATTATGTACGCCGCTTCATTGAGTTTCATCGGTTTGGGGGCCCAGCCTCCGACTCCGGAGTGGGGAGCCATGATCAGTGACGGTCGCGCTTTTCTTGAACAGGCCTGGTGGTATCCCACGTTTCCCGGTCTGGCGATTATGGTGACGATCCTGGGGTTCAATCTGATGGGAGACGGGTTACGTGACATCCTCGACCCTCGCCTGAGGAGGTAGGCATGGCCGAAAGGCGAGTGATCCTGAAAATTCGTGGGGATTTGAAGACTTATTTCTTCACCTTCGATGGTGTGGCAAAGGCCGTTGACGGGGTGAACTTTGAGATCGCTGAAGGAGAGACCTTTGGGCTGGTGGGAGAGACCGGTTGCGGGAAGTCCGTGACCGCGCTCTCCGTACTCCGTTTGGTGGATCCTCCCGGAAGGATCGTCAGCGGTGAGATCCTGTTTGAAGGGGAAGACCTGCTCAAGAAGAAAGAAAGGGAGATGCGGGAGGTCCGGGGAGACAAAATCGGAATGATTTTTCAAGATCCGATGTCCTCGCTGAATCCGGTCATGACAGTCGGGTTCCAACTGAAGGAGTCGATCAAACTCCACAAAGGATTGAGGGAGAAGAAGGCAGAACTTTTGGCAATGGAGATGCTGGAGCAGGTTCGCATCCCCGAGCCTTCGAAAGTCATGAGACGTTTCCCGCATGAGTTGAGCGGAGGAATGCAGCAACGCGTCATGATCGGGATTGCCCTCTGCTGTCATCCGAAACTGATTATTGCAGACGAGCCCACAACCGCTCTGGATGTGACGATTCAGGCACAGATCCTTCGTCTCATTCGTGATCTCAAGCATGACTTTGGATCTTCGATGCTGATGATCACCCACAACCTGGGGCTGGTCTCCAAATACTGCGATCGAGTCGGGGTCATGTATGCCGGCAGCCTGGTGGAGGTTTGCGACGTGTCAACGATCTTCTCCGAGCCGCTCCATCCTTATACAAGAGGGTTGATCGAGGCGATTCCCAAGGTGAACGCGGAAAGGGAGGCTTTGCCCGTCATTCCGGGCCGGATCCCTGACATCATCCTTCCTCCGCCCGGATGCAAATTCCACCCGCGGTGCAGGGAGGCCGGTCCAGGGTGCCCTGAGGAGAGGCCTCCATTGCGACAGGTGAAACCCGATCACTGGGTGGCGTGTGTCAACTACGGTGGTGAGTGAGGGCTGTGTGAATGGCTGAAACGCTGCTTAAAGTGGAGGGACTGAAAAAATACTTTCCGATCCACCGGCACTTTCTGCCGGGGAAGGTCGAGTTTGTCAAGGCGGTGGATGGCGTCACTTTTCAGATTGAACAGGGGGAGACCCTGGGCCTCGTGGGCGAATCGGGATGCGGCAAGACAACCGTTGGGAAGACCGTACTCCGTTTCGAAGAGCCGACAGCCGGTAAGGTGGTGTTTGAGGGAATGGATCTCCTGGGCTTGAAGGGGAAAGAATTGAGGAGGGTCCGCTGGAATCTTCAGATGGTTTTTCAAGATCCTTTCTCATCCCTCGATCCCCGGTGGACGGTTCGTGCGATCTTGAGAGAACCGTTCCTGATCCATCGAAGAGCGAAGGGGATTGACCTTGAAAGGAAGCTGGTCGGTTTAATGGAGATTGTAGGCCTCACGCGAAGGCATCTCGACTGGTATCCTCACGAATTCAGCGGGGGGCAGCGGCAGCGGATTGCCATCTGCCGAGCCCTGGCCCTCAACCCTAAATTAATGATCCTCGATGAGCCAACCTCAGCCCTCGATGTTTCAGTTCAGGCACAGATATTGAATCTGTTAAAAGAGCTCCAGCGAGAATTCAATCTGACTTACCTGTTCATCTCTCACGACCTCAGCGTGATCAAACACATGTGCGTTCGCGTGGCGGTGATGTACCTCGGAGAAATTGTGGAGATGTCCCCTTGCAGGGAGTTGTTCTCAGAGCCGAGACATCCTTATACCCAGGCGCTGCTCTCTTCCATCCTTGATCCCTCCGTGCGACGGGACGAGATCCTCCTGGAGGGAGAAATTCCGAGTGCGAGCGCTCCACCTCCGGGCTGCCGATTTCATCCCCGCTGCAGGTTTCGAAAGGGGTTATGCGATAAAGACAAACCTTCTTGGGTGGAGGTGAGAAAGGATCACTTTGTTTCATGTTTTCTCTAAAAAGACAGATCAATCTACCTCAAATGAAAGATAAGGGAGAAACAGATGGAAACGAAAAATAGTCCGTGGAAGAAGAATTTGGCGCCGCTTCTGAAACCTCAAACGATCGCCATTGTTGGAATCTCCGGCGCTGGGACGGGGATGGGAGGCAGTACGGCTAAGAACCTCCAAAAGTTCGGCTATAAAGGTAAAATCCTTCCTGTCAACCCGAAATACGATGAGATCCTTGGACTCAAGAGCTACCAGAGCCTTCTGGATATCCCGGCGGAGGTAGATCTGGTGGTGGTTGCCGTTCCTGCGGAGGCCGTTCTTCCCGTAATGCGCGAGGCGGCCGCCAAGAAGGTGAAGGCAGCTACAATCTATACCAGTGGCTTTTCCGAAACCGGGGAAAAGGGCCGACAGTTGCAGGTGGAGTTGGTCAAGATCTGCGAAGAAAACCAGATCCGACTCTGCGGACCGAATAACATGGGGACCCTTTCGTTCAAGGAGCGCGTCATGGTCTATACGGCCCATATTCCCGAGGACATTCGGGCTGGAGGGCTTGGGTTTGTTGGCCAGAGCGGATCGATGACCATGTGCGCCCTTGCTGCAGCATATGCCAGGGGAATCGGATGCAGCTATCTCATCACGAGCGGGAACGAGGCCGTATTAGAGGCATCCGATTACATTCGATTCATGCTTGAAGACCCGGCGACCAGGGTGATCGGGTGCTTCATTGAGGGCTTTAAACAACCCGAACAATTTAAGGAGGTGGCTGACCTTGCGCTGGAAAAAGGGAAGCCGATGGTGATCCTCAAGGTGGGACGATCTCCCAAAGGGCAGGAGGCTGCCCTCGGGCACACTGGTTCCATGACTGGATCGGACGCGGTCCAGGATGCTTTCTTCAAACAGAAGGGAATCATTCGAGTCGACGAAATTGAGGAGCTTGTCGAAACCGCGGAATTGTTCCTGAAGTCGAGGCTTCCAAAGCGAAACCGTGTCGCCTTCACGATGATCTCTGGAGGAGGGTGTGGGATCGTTTCCGACATTGCGCACCAACTGGGACTGGAAATTCCTGAGCTTTCCGAGGCGACCCGCCAGGCCCTCGCGCCGATTGTGCCGGCCTTTGGAAGGGTAGGGAACCCTCTCGATCTCACGGGGACGGCTTACCGGAATCCGGAGATGTATTACCAGTGTCTGGAGATCCTCCTGAAGGAGGACGCCGATATCCTCTGCATTGACCCGGATATTCCATGGATTGAGCCTCTCATCCCCAAAGCCCAGGAATTGGCCGCAAAGACCGATAAGCTTCTCACTATCTTCGGCCTCACATCTGAGAATATGACGGAAGCAAAAAGAAAGATGTGGCAGGATTCAACCATCCCCATCCTCCAGGATCCAAAGCGGGGGCTGAGGGCCATTAAGTCACTCGTTGATTTCAGCGCGTTTCTTGAAAAACGAAGATCCGAGATTCCAGCGACTGGCACAAGCAGCGCGGATCTCTCAAAGGTGAGGACGATTCTGGAAAGAGGGGGGAAGGTTCTCACGGAATACCAGAGCAAGCAGTTGCTCGGTGCTTATGGCATCCCGATCACCAGGGAGGAGCTTGCCCGTACACCGGAAGAGGCGGTAGAGATCGCCAGAAAAATAGGATACCCGGTGGCTCTCAAGGTTCAGTCTGAAAAGATTGCTCATAAAACCGAGGCAAACGTCATCAGGCTTAACCTCAAAGAGGAGAGGGAGGTTCTGACAGCATATGAAGAAGTTCTTTCAAATGCGAAATGTTTCGATCCCGAGGCAGTCGTAGACGGGATCCTTGTACAGGAGATGGTACCCGGAGGCACAGAGGCGATGGTAGGGATGGTGGTGGACAAACAGTTCGGGCCCTGTCTCGTTTTCGGTTTGGGCGGAATTTTTGTTGAGGTCTTAAAAGACATTTCAATGAGGGTCGCTCCCTTGGGAAAAAGGGATGCTCTGGACATGATCGAAGAAATCCGGGGTTTTCAAATCCTGAAAGGTTTTCGCGGGAAGCCCCGTGGGGATATCGAAAAGATCGTCGATGTGCTCGCGAACCTCTCAAGGCTTTCCATCGATCTGAGGGAGAGGATCAAGGAGATCGACATCAACCCCCTCATGGTTTATGCTGAGGGCGAGGGTGTGAAGGTAGTGGATGCACTGGTCGTCTTGAATTAGGGGTACGGGCTATAGGGAAAGGAGAAAAGAAAGGAGGTGCGATCGGGAACAGATGAAATAGGGGGATGAGGGAGGAGACAAAACCTTTGAAAGGAGAGATGACACATGAAGAAGAATACGTTTGTTCTGGCATTCATTGTATCAATATTGTCGATTGGCCTGCTATCGGCAGGAGGAAAAACGTTCGCCGCTGAGAAGGACCTGGTCTTTGCGACCCAGACAGATATCACCTCCGTTGATCCCCACCAGGCGAGCGGACACCTCTCGATGATGGGTGTGCATCCGTTTTACGACACCCTGGTTACCCTGAAGGGAGGAACGACAGAACTCTGCCCCGGCCTGGCGGAATCGTGGGATGTCTCTCCGGATGGGCTGGTCATTACCTTCAAGTTGAGAAAAAATGTGAAGTTTCATGATGGGAAGCCTCTAACGGCGGAGGATGTGAAGTTCACCTTTGTCCGGCTCCTTAAAGCCAAGGCAACAGGTCCATCAACTCTCCTGGCAAAGAAGACTGCAGAAGATATGATGGAAGCGGTGGATGCATCTACCTTCCGAATGAGACTTCATCAGAAGTCTCCCGTTCTCTTCGGCACCCTGACCGCTCCATGGTTCGGAACTATGAGCAAGGATTATGTCACGAAGTATGCAACAAAAGAAGATCCGCTGGCGCTCAAGTGGATGTACAATCACGAATGCGGAAGCGGGCCTTGGGAACTTGCTCAGTGGACTCCCAATGAGAGGCTCGTCTATAAACGGTTTAAGAGCTACTGGGGGGATAATACGGAATGCGCCCAGGTTCCCAAAGTGGACACGATTACCGTTCCGATCATCAAGGATCCGTCTACCACCGTGATGATGCTCCAGAAAGGGGATGTAGATATGGCAACCGGGCTGGGCGCAGACCAGTATGAGAGGCTGAAGTCGGACCCCAACATTAAGGTGATGGGGTTTCCGGCCTTTTATACCGCCTTTATCGAGATCAACACGTCGCGTAAGCCTTTTGACAATGTCAAAGTCCGTCAGGCCCTGAACTATGCGATCAACTACGACGAGCTGATCAAGTATGTGGAGCAGGGCAATGCCATCCAGCTTCATAGCACACTCCCTGAAGGGATGTGGGGGAAGAACCATAACGTTCCAAAATACAATTTCGATCCCAAGAAGGCCAAGGAGCTTCTGAAAGAAGCAGGGTTTCCCAATGGGTTTGAGACGACGCTCCTCTATTCTGCAGAAAGATATATGCCTTTTGAGCAGGCCTCCGTCTATATCCAGGCCTATCTGGATCAGGTTGGGATCAAGACGAAGCTGACGAAGGTAGCCTGGCCCACCCAGCTGGATACGATGCGGGCAGCCAATTTCGACCTGGCCCTTCAAACGTGGACTCCTTATTATCCTGATCCGGCAGAGTTCCTGTGGTACTTCTATAACTCCACCGTTTTTAAAGCAAAGGGGTGGAACTTCTCATTTTGGGACAATGCGAGGACCACCGAGCTGACGGAGAAGGCGGAACAGGTTATGGATAGAAAGGAACGGGAGAAAATGTATCAGGAGGTGGAACAGATCGGCGTCGAAAACGCGGTCTATGTCAATCTCTACCAGATGAAGAACATGTTGGCCACACGGAGTAATATCACGGGCCATATCTGGTCTCCGACGCTCTGGCACAAACAATTTGGCACAGTTGATAAGAAGTAGCACGGTAAAGGGATATGGACTGAAGACGTTGTTGCCTCTCCTGCTTGCGGGCGAGGCAACAACGAAAGCTGGTCATGCGAAATAGGACAGAGGTAATTGCATCAGAATCCAAACGATCGACGGGAGAGAGATAGAATATGAAAATTACAGAGGTCGAATGTTTCATCGTGGATCTTCCCTTCAAGGTTCCATTCCGGGCTTCCTGGAGGCCGGGATTCGAGGAGAAGACGCTGGCGGTGACAGTGGTCAAGATCCATACCGATGAGGGGATCACAGGTGTTGCCTCTGCCGAGGCCTGCTTCGGATGGGGTGAGACTCAGAAGGCAACCATTGACAGTACGATTGGTCCCCTCTTCGTAGGAAGGGACCCTTTTGCTGTCGAACAACTGATCAAGATCGTCCGGGACGGGGCCAACTATGGCGGCCGGCCCTGGCTGGTTGAAAACGCCCTATGGGATATCATCGGGAAGGCTTCGAACCAGCCCGTCTACAAGCTCTGGGGAGGGGCTCAAGATCGTGTTCTTGCCTATGCGAGCTGGGGAGAACTGAGGCCACCTGAGCGTCGCGCAGAGGACGCGCTGGCGTTGATTGAGCAGGGATACAAAGCCGTCAAAGTGAAGCTTCATTTCAGGGATCCCAAAGATGATCTTGCGCTGGTGGAAGCCGTCCGCAAAGCGGTGGGAGACAAGCTCGTAATCACGGTCGATGCGAATCAGGCCTCCGTGGCCCACCGGCCACCGCGGACACAAGAAGATGAACATCTCTACAGTGTATGGTCCGTCGAGAGGGCCATTCTTATGGGAAGGGAGCTTGAGAAGCTGAATGTTTTGTGGCTGGAGGAACCTCTCGATCGCTACAACCTGGAGGGGTTGAGGAGACTGGCCGCATCGGTGGACATTTGGATCGCCGGTGGGGAGATGAATCGGGGCTTGAATGAATTCAAGACCCTTATTCTCGGTGATGCCTATGATGTGATCCAGGCCAATTGCACCCTCTCGGAGGGGATGTTCCAGCTTCGAAAAGTCGCAGCCCTCGCGGAAATGTGTTATAAACCATACGTACCTCATGCGTGGATTCCTGGCCCTGGATTTGCGGCAAGTCTCCAATTGGCCGGGTCTATTCCGAACTGCCCTTATATCGAGTACCCGTGTGATCCTCCCTCTTATTCGATCGATGTATGGCAGATGCTTCTGACCGAAGAGATTCGGATCGATAAGGATGGATACTTGCCCGTCCCGCAGAAGCCAGGATTGGGCGTTGAGTTGAACGAGGAGATCGTCCGGAAGTACCGGCGTGCTTGAGGAGGAGGAATCAGGAAGGAGTTGAAGAAAAAATGATGGAAATTCGCATTGGAACGAGAGGCAGCAAGTTGGCATTGTGGCAGGCAGACTGGGTGAAGGAGCGAATTGAAAGACGATTCCCTTCGGTTGTCTGCAGGGTTGTCAAAATCAGAACGAAAGGCGATAAGATCCGGGACGTGGCCCTGGCCAAGGTGGGAGGGAAGGGGCTTTTTGTTAAAGAGATCGAAGATGCCCTACTCAAGCGGCGGATCGACCTTGCCGTTCACAGTATGAAGGATGTTCCTACCGAATTGCCCGACCCACTCCACATTGCAGCGATTACCGAAAGGGAAGATCCTCGTGACGTTATGGTCTCTGATCGATGGAAGCGATTCGCTGAACTGCCCATCGGAGCCAGGGTCGGGACGAGTAGTCTTCGCCGGCAGGCCCAGTTGCTTCATGCAAGGCCCGATTTGAAGATGGAGGTGATCAGGGGGAATCTGGATACCCGTATCCGAAAGCTCAAGAGTGAGGGGCTTGATGCGGTGATCGTTGCCGCGGCCGGGGTCATCCGGATGGGCCAAGAACATCGGATCGCCGAGTACCTGGATTATGACCTCTGCCTGCCCCCGATGGGCCAGGGGGCGTTCGGCCTCGAATGCCGGAAGGAAGACCCGGAGATTAACGAGATCCTGAAAACCCTGAATGATCCCGATGTCTCCAGGATTGTCCGGGCGGAGAGGGCTTTTCTGGCGAGACTGGAGGGGGGCTGCCAGGTTCCTGTCGGTGTCTACGGAGAACTTCTGGATGGAACAATGCGCCTCAGAGGATTGATTTCGAGTCCGGATGGGAAGGAACTGATCAGAGATGAGGCTTCAGGCGATCCGGACGAGCCGGAATCTCTCGGAAGAAGGCTCGCTGAAAGGCTTCTTCAATCAGGGGGAGAAGCGATCCTGAAAGACATCTACGCCCTTTCCTCGCAGAGTTGAGGAGGGAATGTGAATTTAATGAGGAGGGAGAAGATTCAATGAACTACGAAACGGTGATTTACGAAAAGACGGGCAGAATTGTAAAGATCACGATGAACCGACCCAGCGTCCTCAATGCCCTCAACCGATTGGCCATTGCTGAGCTCAAGGCAGCATTTGAACAGGCTGCCAAGGACGATGAAGTGAGGGTTGTGATCCTGACCGGAATGGGAAGGGCCTTCTCGACGGGGCATGACCTGAAAGAAGCTATCGCAGGTCCCGAAGACGCGAGGAAACTCCACGTCGAGATCTGGGATCTCATGTACACCGTGTGGGATATGGGAAAGCCGGTGGTCGCTCAGATCAATGGACACTGTCTGGGAATCTCCTGCGATCTGGCCCTGGCATGTGATCTATCGATTGCTGCAGACGTGGCGACGTTTGGGGAGCCCGAGATCAGAGCAAGCTCCGGTTCTGAATTCCCTCTTCTTCCATGGGTCGTGGGCATGAAGAAAGCGAAGGAGCTTATTCTGACGGGAGATACGATCGATGCCCACGAGGCAGAGCGGATCGGGATCGTGAACAGGGTGGTTCCACTCGACCAGCTTGAACAGGAAGTGGGGAGACTCGCTCACAGGCTTGCCAACGTCTCTGCTTTTGCGCTTCGAATGAACAAGTCAACCATTAACAAGGCCTTTGAGATGATGGGAATGCGCAATGCAATGGCCCAATCCCTTGAGGGCATCTCCCTTCTGATCGTCACGGATACAGAAGAGCGGAAGAAGTTTAGAGAGATCCGGGCCGAAAAGGGGCTGAAGGCTGCTCTGGAATGGCGGGACTCTTTGTTCAAATGAGTGCCGGAGGTCTCGAAGGAATGGAGGGGAGGAGGAAAGATGATTCCAGAAGGAATTTTGTGTTCTCTCGCACTGCAAACGGAGTCGAGGCTGCTGATGGTGATCATAGATGGGCTGGGAGGCCTGCCCATTCGGGGGAAGACGGAACTTGAAAGCGCAAAAACCCCGAATCTCGACCAGCTGGTTTCCACATCCTCATGCGGGTTGATCGAACCTCTATCATGGGGAATCACGCCGGGAAGCGGACCATCCCATCTTGCCCTTTTCGGATATGATCCTTTTCGTTATGAAATCGGAAGAGGGGTTATGGAGGCTCTTGGGATTGGCTTGCACCTGACCAGGAGCGATGTTACGGCCCGGGGGAATTTTGCCACCATCGATGGGGAAGGCAGAATTGTGGACCGTCGCGCCGGGCGGATTCCAACGGAGAAGAACCAGGAGATCTGTCAATACCTCCAGAACGAGATCAAGGAGCTGAAGGGCGTGAGGATTTCGATCTATCCCGGAAGAGAGCATCGGTTTGTGGTCGTGTTTCAAGGAGAGGAGTTGAGGGACGATCTTACGGATGCAGATCCTCAAAAAGATGGGCTCGAGGCGAAAGGGACAGAGGCCCTTTCACCGGAGGCTCAAAGAACGGCGGAGATCGTGAACGACTACGTAAAGAAAGCCACCGCGGTGCTTCGGCCTTGCCATCCTGCCAATACAATCTTGCTGAGAGGGTTTTCAAAGATTCCGGATATTCCGACGATATCCGACCGGCTTAAGCTCCGACCGGCTGCTGTCGCAACTTACCCGATGTACCGTGGGTTGGCGAGACTGGTGGGAATGGAGGTCCTGGAGACAGGGGAATCGTATCAGGATGAGATCGAAACGCTGAAGAAACATTTTGAAAGCTACGATTTCTTCTATCTCCATTTCAAAAAGACCGACTCGGCAGGAGAGGACGGGAATTTTAAAGGAAAAGTGAAGGCCCTCGAAGAGATCGACCGCGTGATCCCCGCCATTCTCAAGTTGAAGCCCGATGTCCTGGCCATCACGGGAGACCACTCCACGCCGGCTCTTCTCAAGGCTCATAGCTGGCATCCCAATCCTGTACTCCTTCATTCGAAATACGTGAGGCCGGACCGAATCCGCCGCTTCACTGAAAGGGAGTGCCAGAAGGGACAGCTCGGCACGTTTCCTGCTGTGAACCTCCTGACATTAATGATGGCCAATGGCCTGAAACTCAAGAAGTTCGGCGCGTAAATGTTAATGATCAAATCCCAAGCATCAATAACCAAGTAATGTCCCAAGACGCAATGACCCAAATTCCAAGGCAAGATACAAAGAACGTTTCAGGGTGATTGGATATTGAGTATTGGGGTTTATTTGGGATTTGGAATTTGGTTTTTGGGATTTCCATGAAGAGTTATCGTCATTTATATGGTCCTGTTCCTTCGAGACGCCTTGGAAGATCCCTGGGGATAGACCTCGTCCCCTACAAGGTCTGTACCTACGACTGCATTTATTGCCAGATCGGGAAGACGACAGAGAAAACCCTTCTTAGAAAGCAATACGTTCCCGTCGAGGAAATCCTCGAAGAATTGAGGTTATTCTTCGAGGGAGAAGGTTCTTCGGTGGACCATCTTTCCCTCGGAGGCTCCGGTGAACCCACCCTCCATTCAAGAATCGGCGACATCATCAGAGGCATAAAAACGATAACCTCCGTCCCTGTTGCGGTCATCACCAACGGTGCCCTCCTTTCAGATGAAGAGGTTCGAAAGGATCTGCTCGAAGCAGATGTCGTTCTTCCTTCTCTGGATGCCGCCTCACCTGAGATTTTTGACAGGATCAATCGACCCCGTTCCGGTTTTTCTGTTGAGAAGATCATCGAAGGCCTGGCAGAATTCCGGAAGATCTATGAAGGAAAGATCTGGATCGAGATCCTCTTCTGTAAGGGTGTGAACGATACTCCGGGAGAGCTCGTCAGGTTGAGGGAGGCCGTGGACCGGATCGAGCCCGATCAAATTCATCTCAATACCGTGGTCCGGCCTCCTTCTGAAAAGTGGGTGGCACCGCTGACGAAGGAGGAGATGGAAGAGATCCGATCCTTTTTCGGCGAGAAAGCATCGATCATCTCGGAGTTTGATCGACACCTTTCACCGCCGTCAAAAAAGGAAGTGGCGGATAGAATTTTAAATATCCTGAGGCGAAGGCCCCTCTCTCTTTCCGATCTCTCTCAGAGCATGGGTTTATCTCAAGATGAATTGGAGATGTTCTTAAAGCCACTGCAGGAAGAGGGTAAGGTTCGAATCCGCTCTTTTCATGGTTCCGTCTATTACGAGGCCGTTACAGGCTGATCCTTCGCGACAAACCAATTTGCGTTTGATCCAGGGAGCGTTCCCCCGAACGCTCCGGTCATCGGCGTGCCCTGCACCATATTATGTACAGGGCATGATCGGGGATTACGCCTTACAGATTATATAGAAAATAGTGACTCCTGGGTAAGGGTTAGGGTAAGGATGCCAGTTTGGTCATTGGGTTAAGTTGCTGGTCCTAAGGAAATTAGCCCTTGCCCCAAGACCTAACCTAAACCGGCTTCCTAACCCTGTCCGTAACCTGCAATAATTTTCATGGTTCGAGGGTGCCCTCCGGGCATGGGGCATTAGTAGTAATACAAATTGGGTTTGTATTAAAGCTGATTGATCGCCTTTTCGATCTTTTTCAGGACCGTTTCGTCAATATTCCCACTTCGCCAGTCCCAACTCGCGTCAATTTCCTCCCGCGTGAACTCAACCTCTTTGGCCTTTCCTTTCTTCGCCAGCGTGAAGACATAGGAGAAATCGATTTTTCTCAGGCGATCAATGGTCACCAGCGGGTCTATCTGGCGGATCGCAAGGTCGACAAGGCGCTTCACTTCGCCCTTGTCATCGAAGAGACTGTATCCGTCGAGTTCATAGGGCATCGGTCAACACCATCCTCGGCTGAAAACTTCGACTTGAAGGATGCTTCGGAAAAGAGGCATCCACGATCCAGGCTATCTCAAGCCTTTCGAAACTCGTACGTCATTCGGTCATTGGGAAGCTTCACCACATGATACTTCAGCTTCCTCACCAGGTTTGGCAAACCCGGGATCCTCATTCGCCATCTACTCTGCAATGGTTAAACAATCGTGGACCTCCGCAACATCGATGTCTTGCGGAGTTACACCGATGATAAAATAGATCTCGATCTTCGAAAGATGGGTCCGGCACCCAGACAGGTTAATCAGAGTTCACTTTTTTGTCAAGTGGTTTTTTCTGGGAAGCTTCTGGTATTTCCACACCGCCACGTTATGTTCGTCGAGACCGGTCGAAAAAAAGTGGGACCCATCGTTCTTGGAAACAAAGTATAGGTAGGGGACATCCGCGGGGTTGATGGCGGCGAGAAGCGAATCCCTACCCGGATTACAGATGGGTGTGGGAGGTAGTCCGGTAATGAGATAAGTATTATAGGGAGTCGGTGTCAGGAGGTCAGCTTTGGTCAGATTTCCGTTAAAGTTTTTAATTCCGTAGATGACCGTGGGATCACTCTGAAGGGGAATCTTTCTCCTTAAACGGTTATGAAAAACGGCAGAGATAAGAGGTTTCTCCTCCGCCAGAGGGGTTTCTTTTTCGATGATCGAGGCAAGGATCACTGCCTCTCTCGCAGAGATTCCAAGTCGGGATGCTTTTTCCGAGAGGTCCGGGGAGAAGACTTTCTTGAATTGATGGGTCATCATTCGGATGACCTTTTCCGGGTCCATTTCTTTCACGAGGTGGTACGTCTCCGGGAAGAGGCAGCCTTCCAGTGTTGGTCCGGCAAGACCGGAAAGGCCCAGAGCGGTGATCAGGAGGGAAGACCGTGTTTTTTGGAGAAATGCCTCTTTCTCCGCGATCCCTAAATTCTCAAGCAATTCTGAAATCTGGGCAACCGTATACCCTTCGGCGATCATTACCAGATGGCGCTTCACCTGGCCCTTTACCAGGTGATCCAAAACTTCCGTCGGGAGCATCGACGTCGTCAGTTCGTATTCCCCTGCCTTGATGTCCGGCCTCTTTCCGAGAACCGTGGCAAGAAAGAGAAAGAACCTCCCGCTTCGGACGACCCCTTCCTGCCGTAACATTTCAGAGATCTTCTTCAGGTGGGTTCCTCTCTTTATCAGAACCGTCCTTGTCGATGGAGATTGGGAGGGAGGTACGAAGAGCAAAAAGAGAAGGGACCCCATGATCAAGAACCCCAGAAGCCCCAAAGCGGCAAAAAAGGTTTTACTCCGGAAGATGCGATGCATCGCTTTCTTTCCTGGTCCGGTCAAGGAATCCCTGGAGGATGAGGACGGCTGCCACTTTATCGATGACCTCCTTCCGCTTTTTTCTTGAGAGGTCGGCCTCAAGAAGAACCCTTGAAGCCCCTACCGTTGATAATCTCTCGTCCCATGTTTCTACAGGCAGGTGGGCCCGTTCTCCCAACACCTTTGCCCAATGAAGGACCTTCTCTGCCTGTTCTCCCAGGCTTCCATTCATGTTCTTGGGCAAACCGACCACAACCTTTTCAATGGCAAAGTCTGCCACGATGGCAAGGATTTCCCTCAAATCGGCATCTTTCGATTTTCTTCGGATGGTTTTTACGCCCTGGGCAGTCAGTCCCAACTCGTCGCTTACTGCCACTCCGATCGTTCGCGAACCCAAATCCAATCCCATGACTCTCATAAACGTTTTATTCCCCATCCATTCCGTCAATGTCAAGGACGAAGGGCCTTCAAATTTCGGTTAAAAATTACTTTGTTAATAATTACGGAAGGTTATGTTCGGTAGGCAGGGAATAAATATTTCTTGACAAAAGGTGGTGAGTTTGTTATAAAATGCACAATCTAATTGGGGAGGAGGCGGTATTATGGATTTTGCATTCACAGAAGAACAAGAAGCAATGCGTGAAATGGCAAAGAATTTTGCGGAGAAGAAGATCGCTCCGACGATGGAGGAGGATGAAAAGGAACATCGGTTTCGCCGAGAAATAGTGAAGGAAATGGGGAGACTGGGCTTCTTCGGCTGCATTGCGCCTGAGAAGTACGATGGAAATGAGGCCGGATATCTCGCTGCTTGCCTGATGACCGAAGAGGTGGCAAGGATTTCACCCTCCTGGGGACTGCCCTTCAACCTCCAGATGAACTCCATCCAGTCCGTCCTGCTGAACTTCGGCACCGAAGAACAACGAGAAAAATATATCCCCAAATTGATCCATGCCGACTGGTTGGGCTGTTTTGCGATTACCGAGGCGAATACCGGATCGGATGTTGCCTCGATGAAATCGACCGTTCAAGAAGCAGACGGAGGATTTGTACTGAACGGAACGAAGATGTGGATCTCGGGGGTTCCTGTGGCGGACGTGGGGATCGTCTATGCGTATACGGATCGGGCCGCAAAGCACAGAGGGATGTCCGCTTTCATGGTCGATATGCATGCACCGGGAGTTACCCAGAAGGCCATCGAGTCCAAACTGGGTCTCTTCTGTGCACCCACGGGAGAGATTGTCTTTGAGGATGTCAAGCTGCCGAAAGACGCGCTCGTCGGGAATAAGGGAGATGGTTTTAAGATCTGCATGTCCATGCTCGACAATACACGGCTTTCGTCAGCGGCAAGGGCCGTAGGGGTAGCGAGGGCCTGTAAAGAACATTCTGTCCGTTACGCAAATGAACGGGAGCAATTCGGTCAGCCCATCGCCAGTTTTCAGATGATTCAGGAGCAGATTGCTGAAATGTATGTGGAGGAAGAGGCAGCCAGGCTCCTCGTCCACCGGGCCGCTGTGAACAGAGACAAAGGGGTGAAAAATACCATCGAAGTTTCGTGCGCAAAATTCTATGCAGCGGAAGTGGCCGTCCGTGCCGCAAATACCGCCGTCAAGATCTTCGGTTCCTATGGATTTTCGTCGGAGTATCCCGTGGAGCGGTTCTACCGGGATGCCAAGTCTTATCAGATCGTGGAAGGCACATCGAATATCCAGAAGATGATTATTGCAAGGAATGCATTGGGTCTCAAATAATAAGAAGGCAGAGAGGAGGAATGCCATATGGCTACGTCGGTAACAGTCCCGATGGTGGGAAAGATAGTCTCAGTGTCCGTGAAGGTTGGGGATAAGGTGAATGAGGATGACCAGGTTGCAGTACTCGAGGCGATGAAGATGGAGATGCCAGTGGTTGCGCCCATCACCGGGACGATAAAAGAGATCTGTGTTTCTGCAGGACAGGAAGTCGAGGCGGAAGCAGTTATTGCAGTGCTTGAGTAGAGTGTACCGGGAGAGCTCCGTCTGTTTATCCACGACTATGATAACGGACAGAGCTTAGGCAGGAGGATGATTCCATGGGCAGGTTGGAAGGAAAAGCCGCTGTCGTCACAGGGGGAGGAAGAGGAATTGGAAGGGCCTTATGCCTTGCCTTCGCTAAGGAAGGGGCGGATGTGATCGTCAATTATGCTTCGAAGGATCAACCAGCGCAAGAAGTGGTAACGATGATCCAGCAGATGGGGCGAAAGGCAGTGGCAGTAAAAGGGAATGTCTCAGTAAAGGCCGATGCAGAGAGGATCATTCAAACGGCGATTGACAACTTCGGAAAGATTGACATTCTGGTGAACAATGCAGGAGTGAGCAAGCCCGGCATGCTCCATAAATTAACAGAGGAGCAGTGGGACGAGGTGATCGATATTCACCTCAAAGGAGCCTTTCTGTGCATTCAGGCGGCCGCGAAGCATATGATGCAGCAGAAAAGTGGAAAGATCATTAATGTGACCTCTTCAGCCGGGCTCTGGGGGACGAAAGGGCAGATTAACTATAGCTCGGCAAAAGGAGGGATCGTTGCCCTGACCAAGTCGGCTGCCCGCGAGTTGGCGAGTTATGGGATTACCGCCAACGTAGTCCAGCCAGGGTATGTCAGCACCGAGATGATGGAAAAGGTCCAGACAGACCCAAAGCTGAGGGAGATTTATACGGGCAGGGTTCTGCTGGGCCGGTTTGCTGAACCGGAAGAGGTGGCCCACACATTCGTCTTCCTGGCATCGGACGAGTCAAATTACATCACCGGCCAGCTGATCTGCGTGGACGGCGGACTCGGAATGACCTAACAAATCATTTCGGATTGCGGATTGCAGATTGCGGATTTGAAAATTCAAGTCCGAACTAGGGGCAATCCAATTTCAAGGCTGAGGAGGCGTGAGTTTTCAATCCGAAATCCGCAATTTAAAATCTTAAATTCTGAGAAGGGGGTGAAACAGATGGCAGCAATACCAGAAAAGATCAATACGTGGCAAATGGTCCAGCCGACAACCAAGAACAAGGAGACCGGCGAAGTGACACCAGGCAGGCTTGAGAAAACCTCGATTCCGGTCCCATCCTTGTCCCCGGATGAGGTGTTGGTCCAGGTGGCGGGGTGTGGCGTCTGTCATACAGACCTCGGCTACTTCTACGATGGCGTGCCGACTGTCCAGAAGCCGCCCTTGACTCTTGGGCACGAGATCAGTGGTACCGTCGTTGCAGGAGATCCCAAATGGATGGGAAAGGAAGTGATTGTCCCTGCAGTGATGCCGTGCAGGAAGTGCATTCTCTGCAAAACCGGGAGGGGAAATCGTTGTTTGGTACAGAAGATGCCCGGAAACAGTCTCGGAGTCTATGGTGGATTTTCAAGTCATATTCCGGTCCCCTCTGTCGACCTGTGTGAGGTGAAGAATCGCGGCAGTGTCCCACTGGCCCATTTAGCTGTGGTGGCCGATGCGGCGACGACACCTTATCAGGCAGCCAAGAGGGCGGATCTTCAACCCGGAGACAACGTCATTATCATCGGCGTAACAGGTGGAGTGGGTGTCTACATGGCCCAGACGGCAAAGGCCCTGGGTGCGAAGACGGTGATCGGGATCGCGCGAAATCCACAGAAGCTGCAGAGGGCTTTGAGTTATGGAGCCGACTTTGTGATCAGTTCACAGGACAAGCCGATTAAGGATCTCCGTAATGAATTCCGTGAGATTTGCAAGAAGGCGGGCGTGGAGGCAGGTTATGGATGGAAGCTCTTTGAGGTGAGCGGAACGAAGGGGGGCCAGGACATCGCACTCGAACTCCTCTCTTTCACGGGAAAGCTGATCGTGATCGGATTTGGCATGGCGCGGAGCGAATATAGTATTTCCAGGCTGATGGCCTTTGATGCAGAGATCATCGGGACATGGGGATGCCTTCCGGAATACTATCCGATCGTGCTCGGTATGGTTCTTTCGAAAAAGATCGATATCGGTCCTTTTGTTGAGGCCAGGCCAATGAGCCAGATCGCGTCCGTTTTTGAAGAGGTTCACAAGGCCGGATCCCCGGAAAAGCGTATGGTCCTTACGCCCGACTTTTAGAGGGAGGGATCAAGAGATAGAAGAGAGCTAGAATGAAATGATCAATGGTCAATTACCAATGATCAATAAATTATTGAGAGAGGGGGTTTATTTATGTCGTTAAATTGGATGCCGAGAGAACACGAAATCAAGAATCACAGTCGGTATGGGTCGGAGCATTGGGGAACAGAGGCGCCCTGCGTGGTTTATGAGAAGAAGCCTTTGAAGGATCCCAAGGGCAACGTCATCCCGGGGCTCTACAACGTCTGGATCAGGCTCAATAACCCCGCCCAGTACAACTCCTATAGCACGGAGATGGTCAAGGGCGTTATCGCCGGCATGGAGAATGCCTCCACGGACCGTTCGATTGTCTCAGTCGTTTTTACCGGAACGGGTCCTTACGCCTTCTGCACCGGGGGCAATACCAAGGAGTATTCAGAGTATTACAGCATGCGGCCCGAGGAATACGGGTCCTACATGGAGCTTTTCAACAACATGGTCGACTCCATCCTCATGTGCAAGAAACCCGTCATCTGCAGGGTGAACGGGATGAGGGTGGCCGGCGGGCAGGAAATCGGGACCGCCTGTGACCTGACGATCTCATCGGATCTGGCCATCTACGGCCAGGCGGGGCCTCGCCACGGTTCGGCGCCTGTGGGCGGCGCTTCGGATTTCCTTCCCTTTTATCTGAGTATTGAGGATGCGATGTGGAGTTGCATCAGCTGCGAGATGTGGAGCGCCTACAAGATGAAGGCCAAGAACCTCATCTCCAGGGCTGTTCCCGTTCTCAAGGACGAAAAAGGGAATTGGGTCAGGAACCCGCAGGTGATTACCGAAGCTTACGTAAAAGACGGCGAGATCGTCTACGGCGAGAACAAGTCAGGAGATGAATTTAAAAAGGCCCGGGAGTGGGTGAATAACAAGTTGAAGAACAACGAATATGATTTCGCCCTTCTCGACGCCGAAGTCGAAAAGATCTGCTGGACGTTCGCGAATCTCTTCCCCGGCTGCCTCAACATGTCGATCGACGGCATTCGGAACAAGAAGAAATTTTTCTGGGATCAGACGAAGAACCCGAACAGGCACTGGCTGGCCGCCAACATGATGGGCGAGGCCTTCCTCGGCTTCGGCGCCTTCAACACCAAGAAGATCACGGGCGTCGATACGATTGACTTCATCAAGTACCGCCAGAATATTGCCGAAGGGAAACTCATGGACGAAGCCTTCATGGAGGAAGTCCTGGGAAAACCGCAGAAGAAGTAGGAAAATAGGCAAAACCTTGGATACCCCACGCGTTGACTGGATACCCTTTGGGTTGGGAACGTTCTCCTTCCCAAAGGGTATTTTTTTCGGTTTTCGACTGACCTCTCACAACTCGAACCGTAGGTATAGGAGGTGATCCATATGGCTTTCAAACATATTCAGACCGAAATGAAAAATGGCGCGGCCTACCTGACCCTCAACCGGGTGCCTCTCAATTGGCTCAATATCGAAATGATGGAGGAGATCAATACCTATTTGGGGAGCCTGATGAAGGAAAAGACCTTGAAGCTCCTCGTCCTTCAGTCCATGGGAAAGGCCTTCTCCGTAGGTGTGGAAGTGGCAGACCACCTTGGCGACCTGGGGCCTAAAATGATTGAGACGTTTCATAAGATGTTCAGGCTCATGGATGCCCTGAAGATTCCATCGCTGGCAGTCGTTAATGGCGCGGCCCTGGGAGGAGGATGCGAACTGGCTATCTACTGCGACATGGTCATTGCGACTGAAAGGGCGAAATTTGGTCAACCTGAAATCCAGGTAGGAGTCTTCCCGCCCATTGCCGCTCTGATTTTCCCCAGGATCATGGGCCGAAAAAAGGCGATGGAACTGATTCTTGCCGGAGATACCATCAGCGCCCAGGAGGCCCTCGGTTTAGGATTGGTCAACAAGGTCGTCCCCGAAGCTTCCCTTGCTCAGGAGGTAGAGACCTTCATCGGGAAGTTTACAAAGCTGAGCGGGATCGTGTTGAGAATGGCGAAGGAGGCCACCCTCGCAGGCCTCAATGATAACATAGATGAGGGCCTGAAGGCGATTGAGAAGGTCTATCTGGATCAGCTCATGAAGACGAACGATGCCATCGAGGGCCTCAAAGCCTTTCTGGAAAAACGCAAACCCACCTGGAAAGACGAATAACTCTATAAGGGGAGGCTCCTTCATGCTTCCCCGCCCTCTTTTTTCCCTCTGATCTTCTGAAATTCATCGTAATATCCATCGATACGACGAATGAGCCCGCACCGCCGAACGAATTAAATGAGGCGGTTTCGTAGGGGCGGCCCCCTGTGGCAGCCCAGTTCTTTCATCGAATTGACGACTATTTCCTTATCTGTTAAAATTCTTGAAATTTTTGCGGATTTGGGACCTGCTCAAATTTTCATTTCAGCAGGGGTTAAGCCCTGTCCTGCGTTTAGAGCGAAACAATGCGATTGAAAGATAAGAAGGCGATTGTGACGGGAGCGGGGCAGGGGATTGGCCGGGCCATTGCGCTGAAATTGGCCCAGGAGGGTGCGGATGTCGTCGTCGCTGAGATGAACCCAGAGACTGCGACCCAGGTGACAAAGGAAGTGGAAGAACTTGACAGAAAAGCCCTGCTCGCCGTCGTAGATGTATCAGACCAGAGACGAGTTCAAGAGATGGTATCCAATGCCCTGTCAACCTGGGGTCGAATTGATGTCCTGGTGAACAACGCAGGCCTTGACCGAGGCGGAACGATTCTGAAGCTGAAAGGTGAGGATTGGGACGCCGTTCTGGGTGTTCACCTGAAGGGAACGTTTAACTGCATTCAGGCCGTTGCGCCGCGCATGATCGAGAACCGTTACGGAAAGATCGTCAATCTTTCCTCGATCTACGGGAAAGTGGGAGGCATCGCAGAAACCATTTACTGCTCTGCAAAAGCGGGGATCATCGGCCTGACAAAAAGCGTGGCCAGGGAACTGGCGCGTTATCAGATTAATGTGAATGTGGTCCTTCCCGGATTAATCCTGACGCCAACCATTTCCAAAATGGCGGAAAAATATCGAAACATCATTATCGAAAACACTCCCTTGGGTCGAATAGGTGAACCCGAGGAGGTGGCGAACGTCGTTGCCTTTCTCGCTTCGGATGAGGCAAGCTACGTGACCGGGGCTGCCGTCGAGGTCTCCGGGGGTTGGAATATGTAAGTGGGTTAATGGGTCACTCGGGTTATTGGGTTATTGGGTCCAACTCAATAAACCCGGAACAGCACTCATCAGAGAGGTGCACGATGAACCCGATTGAACAGGAAAGGGAGAATTGGAGGAAGAAGGCCAGGGAGGTTGGAGAAAAAGTTGTCGCCCCTCGGACGACAGAGGTTGATGCTACGGGGGAATTTCCGTGGGACATCGTTCGAACCTTCCATGAAAACGGTTTTCTGAGTCTTCTCATTCCGAGAGAGTACGGAGGAATGGAGGCGGATGTTACCTCCTTTTGCATTATCACTGAAGAAATTGCCAAGTACTGTGCTTCTTCTGCTCTGCTCGTGATCGTTCAGGCCGTCGGAACGATGCCGGTGACCCTGGGAGGGTCAGAGGAATTGAAGCAGCATTTTTTGACAAGGATCGTCAAGGAGAAGGCCCTCATCTGTTTCTGTCTTACCGAACCTGAAACAGGTTCTGATGCAGCTTCGCTCAGGACCAAGGGGGTTCTACAGGGTGACGATTACGTGCTGAACGGAAGGAAATGCTTCATTACGAACGGCGGTGTTGCCGACTTTTACACCGTTTTTGCCCTCACCGGCCCGGGAAAGAAAATGGAGGGGATATCGGGATTTGTCATGGAAAAGGGAACTCCGGGCCTTTCCGTAGGAAAGGTGGAGGAGAAGATGGGGATCAAGGGATCAAACACGACCGAGGTGATTCTCGACGATGTTCGGGTCCCGGTGAAGCAGCGGCTTGGTGAAGAGGGTGTGGGGTGGTGGCTCATGATGAGAACACTGAACCGATCTCGACCTGCCATTGCGGCCCAGGCCGTTGGACTGGCCCAGGGAGCCCTCGATTACCTCGTGAAGGTGGGAAGAGAAAAGGAGTGGATTCGGAAGAGAGACGAGAGTCTTGGAGTTCCCTTCATGCTGGCTGACATGGCCGTAGAAATTGAAGCAGCCAGGGCCATGGTCTATAAATCGGCAGCAATGCTCGATGAAAAAACGAAAGGCATCCCTGTCCAGATGTTCTCGGCCATGTCGAAATACTTTGCCTCCGATATCGCCATGAAAGTCACAACAGACGCTGTTCAGATTATGCAGCATGAGGGTCTTACTCGGAATCATCCTCTGGAGCGGATGATGAGAGATGCCAAGGTCATCCAGATCTTCGAGGGAACCAACCAGATTCAAAGGAGAGTGGTAGCCCATACGCTGTTGAAAGGATAGGGGGGCCTATAAGTCGGCCCGTAAAATATAGCCATTTCTGATACGGATCACTGACATTTCTTCTCCACATAGGCGAGGGCTGGACAGTTGCCATGCTGACACCAAGCGAACGAGAAAGATATGATCGACAGATCATGATCGGGGAGATTGGGGAAGATGGGCAGGAAAAACTGAAGAGATCGCGGGTGGTCATTGCAGGAGCCGGGGGGCTCGGTTCTCCCATAGCCATCTACCTGACCGCTGCCGGAATAGGAATGATCCGGATGATCGATCATGACCAGGTGGCATTGAGTAATTTGAACCGCCAGATCCTTCACTGGGAAGAAGACCTTGGCAGAAAGAAGGTTGACTCGGCCAGAACGAAATTGAAAAATCTGAACCAGGGGGTGGAGATCGAAGCGATATCCGAGACCATTACAGAAAGCAATGTTTCCCAGCTTGTCGATAGTTGTGATGTTATCGTCGATGCGATGGATAACCTGCCTGCTCGCTACATCTTGAATCGCTGTGCGATTGAGAAGAAGATCCCGTTCTTTCATGGCGCGGTTCGGGGCTTTGAGGGAAGGGCCATGACCATCCTTCCCGGAGAGACAGCCTGTCTGAGGTGCATGTATCGAGGTCCCGTGCCACAGGAGAAGTTTCCGGTGATCGGGGTTGCTCCGGCAGTCATAGGTACGATTCAGGCGACCGAAGTGATCAAGTATCTCGTAGGGATTGGCAAACTGTTGACCAATCGTTTACTCATTTACAATGGGTTGGAGGTTACATTCAGGGAGTTTAAGGTCAACAAGAATCCGGATTGTGATCATTGTGGTTCTCTGTCAGGTTGAAAGAATCATTCTGTAGGGGCAATTCATGAATTGCCCCTACTCGTGAGAAAGGAAGAGAGCATGGCTGTCCGAGTACACATTCATACGACCCATCGGCAGTTTACCAACGGCATGGAAGTGGTGCCTGTAGAAGGAAATACGGTGAGCGAGTGTCTGAACCAGCTCATCAAGCAGTTTCCCGGAATGGAGAAAGCGCTCTTTGCGAAAAAGGATAAGCTACTCAACATCGTCGAGATTTATGTCAATCATGCCACCGCGTACCCGAATGAGCTCGTGAAACCCGTTAAGGACGGCGACGACATTCACCTCGTCGTCATGCTTGCCGGAGGATAGGATAAGCACCGATCTCCAAGCGCCAAATCCCAAATAAATTCCAATGACCAAAATGCGAACGTTTTGTGGTCCATCCAATTTTTTCAGTGAGTTATACTGTTCTTCTCCCGTTGCCTCCGAGGGTTTCCGCTCCGTCCGTCCTGAGCTTGTCGAAGGGTGAACGGGGATCAGCACAAGCCCTTCGACAGGCTCAGGGCGAATGGAATTCAAAACAAATTTAGCTAATGCAAAAGGTTGAAAACGTACCCTTCCTATTCACTCAAAATCCGGAAGCGCCCGCAAAAACATGGATAGAAATCGGCGCGGACGAAATCCCAGGACGTTATGGGCGCTCGTCCTATTCGGGATCGCTTACAGCACATCAGTCTACTATCTGCATACCCTAACCGGCGCAGAGGTTGTGGATGGTATTCTGGGAGTGGTTTTCGGTCTTTACATCTGCTCCCATCCCGCTGCCAATCTGGTGGATATGCTTTTCTTCGCGCGCCGCAGCGGACGCCAGTTTCCATCGAGCCGGTCCGCCGTTCTGTGGGTTGCCCTGAATATGCTGGTCCTCCTGATTGGCTGGATGGTGATCTTCACGGGGACGACACGATTTGTCGGTAGAGGGGATTAGAGCGGTTCTGTTGAGGAGGGTCTCCCGCAAGGGACAAGGCGGCTCGTTCTTGACTTTCCGATCCTTTTTTTCTTATACTTCCCCCGTTGAGAGAAGGGCTCCTTTTTGCGCCAGTGCTAATGCAGCGGATCCAATGGAAACTGTACCTGAGCAAGAAATTGAAAGCCGAATCAGAGAGTTTCAATCGAATCTTCAGGGACTGGATCTGGATGGGGCCTTCATCCTTCAAAATGCGGATCTCTTCTATTTTTCAGGGACCATCCAGTCGTCCATTCTCTTCGTTCCCAAGTATTCAGAGCCGGTCCTTATGGTTCTTAAAGGCTTCCAGAGGGCGCGGCGTGAGTCTCCCCTCAGACGTGTCATCTCGATCACAGGGAAAAGCCAAATCAAAGAGGTACTGGGAAATTTTGATCTACTGAACATCAAAAAGATAGGACTCGAGATGGATGTCCTTCCCGCCAATCTCTATCTCTGGTTCCAGGAGACCTTCCCGGAATATGACTGGTCGGATGTTTCGGGTGCTATTCGAAAGATCCGGGTCATTAAGTCTCCTTATGAAGTGGAGCAGATCCGGAGTGCTGCCCGAATTCTGCATAAAGGATACCTTGAAATCGGAGACATCATCCAGGCCGGAGTGACGGAGCTCGAAATCGACGGCCATCTGGCCCTGATCGCTCGCCGGGAGGGCCACATGGGGATTTTGAGGATGCGTGGATGGAATCAGGAGATGACCTATGCCCATGTCCTTTCAGGCGAAAGCGGAGCGGCCATTTCTTTTCTCGACAGCCCTCACGGTGGAAGTGGCAATACACCGGCCATGGCCCAGGGAGCGAGTTTTCGTAAGATCAGGAAGGATGAGCCGATTGGCATTGATTACGGCGTGGGTGTAAACGGCTACCTTGCCGATCAGTTTCGAACCTTCGTCATTGGAAATCTAAGCGATGAGCTCACGAGAGCCCATGACTGCTCCGCAGAGATTCACCGCCTCTTCATGCATAAGGCGAAAGCTGGCATCCCGTGTTCGGACCTCTACGGTCTATCCTTGGAAGAAGCTGAAAGGGCAGGGCTTGGGGAGTACTTTATGGGTTACGGAGAAGGAAAGGTGAGATTCGTCGGCCACGGGCTGGGACTGGAGATCGATGAATTTCCTGTTCTCGCTCCGCAATTCAGGCAAAAACTTGAGCCAGGAATGGTCGTCGCATTTGAGCCAAAGTTTGTCTTTCCAGGCAAAGGGGTTGTCGGTTTGGAGGATGATTACCTGGTCACGGCAACGGGGGTGGAGAGGCTGACCTTAACGGATCAGGTACTCTTGAGGTTATGATCCACGATAATGAAAGGGGGCATAAATAAAGGGAGGGCGAGCATGTCATTACAAAACAAGGTTGCATTTGTGAGTGGTGCCTCAAGGCCAAGGGGTAACGGAAGGGCCATCGCCCTGACTTTGGCAAGAATGGGGATTGACGTTGCAGTGAGCGGCTGGAATCACATGGAAGGGGCAGTGTCGTTGGCCGAAGAGATAAAAGCGATGGGCCGAAAATCGATGGCTGTCAAGATGGATGTGAGCAATTACCCCGATGTCCAGAAAGGCTTTGCAGCCATAAAGGAGACGCTCGGACCCATAAGTATCCTGGTGAACAATGCTGCTCTCATGAACCATAACGTCTCCATTGCGAAGACGACTGTCGAAGAATGGGAGAATGAAGTTAAGATCTGCCTGAACTCTGCCTTCTATTGCATTAAGGAAGTGTGGCCAGATATGTGTTCGAATAGGTGGGGCCGGATCGTTCATCTCACATCTGTTGCCGGTGTACTGGGTGGCTATGGGCAGACCAGTTATGGCGCCGCCAAAGCGGGGCTGATCAGTTTAGCAAAGTCCGCAGCGTTAGAAGGGGCTCGATTCAACATAACGGCCAACTGCGTGTTGGTCGGAATAGCTATGACAGACGCCTATCTGAAGCTCCCGGAAGCGGTCCGTGAAAAGGTGGAAAAGAAAACAGCCATTGGCAGGCCTGCCGACCCTCAGGAAATTGCCAATGCCGTAGCCTTTCTGGTATCGGACGAGGCTAAGTATATGACGGGTGCTGTAATGAATATGCTGGGCGGTCTCGATCTTTTCGTTATTTAGCGCCCTCTCGCCTCTTCATTTGAATTCTACAAACTGGTCTTTGGGTGCGGAACAAACCGGGCAGGCGGCGGGCAATAGTGCATCCGACACGTAACCGCACACTTTGCACACATAATAAGTGGTTTCCCGCTCACCAATCACGTGGTTGATCGCGTTCTTGTAAAGCTTGGCGTGACCATCTTCTACGTCCCTGGACTGGGAGAAGATGGTCGATGCGGGGCTGTCCCCAATCTCTTCAGCAAGCTCGATGAAATGATCATAAGCTACTTCCGCAATATGGGTCTCCGACTGAAAGCAGTCTTTGAGATTCGTATCCGTGTCTTTAACCTCCCGGAGCATTCGAAGCGCCCGTTCGCCATGAATCTCTTCGCTGAAAGCGATCACGCGAAAAAGTTGGGCGATTTGGGGAATTCCCTCCTGCTCCGCCTTCCTGGCAAATACGTGTAGTCGAAGCAAGGCCTTGGCCTCGCCCTCGTAAATCTTATGAAAAGCCTCTTTGATCCTCTCGTCCATTTTTCCTCCTTCTTATCCGTCTCAAAAATCGATCGATGAGAGAATAGAAGCCTCCGCTTCATTGATATTTGGGGTTCCACGCTGTCTTTTTCGCAAGAATTTCCACAAAAGTCAAGGCCATCGCGCTCTGGGATGTGTTCCGCCAGATCTATGGAGTCGGGGAGACTCAGGGATGAACGGAGTTCCTCTCTCCGGTGTTTCGCGCCCAATTGACCGCCTTTTTTGGGTCGGCCTTTGCTTTGAGCCGGATCAAGATTTCCATGCAGGTTAGATGAGATGGGCCCGGGACCCCTCACCACGTGACGGCTCGGGCGAATGCAGAAGGGGATTTGAATTTTTATTTTATGCATTGACAAGAAAAAGGGATTTGATAGTATGGTAATTTGTGGTTGTCTCAGCGCTATCTCTTTGATTGCCCTCTTGGAATCTTTACATAATAAAAGCGCATATTCAGATCTCAAACAAAGCCTGACCAGAGGAGGTAACCAGAAATGCCGGAGCGGGCGATTCATCTCACAGAGCAAGAGATACAGAGAATTGAGGCGATACTTTTGGACAGGGACAAGGACGAAGCCTTGCGGTTTCTCAAAGAGGTCATCAAGGAGAAGCTTCGAGTAAGCGCAAGCGTTGCCTGTGGACCTAAATCCGTCTAATACAAAGGCTTGCCTTCATCCTTTTTGACGACATCCCCTTCGTGAAGCGAAACGGCAGCCTATCATCCTCCCGGTCGTAAACGGATTCATATGGAGCTGACGACGCGGATGAGCCTTGTCGGGGGGAGCCGGCGCCGCTCTCAAAAGGCATTGAGGCGAATAGCAGGAGGAGGTATTTGAAATGTCTCATGAGGAACTGTTGATCCAGACTGCCTCTGGGGAGGTCTTGCAGGTATTGAATTTGATGGAAATCGTTTTTGAAGCTCCGAACATTGGAGCATTTGCGGAAGTTGTTGTTCCGAAAGTTGCCAGGGTGCTGCCAGCCACCGCGGTTTTTCTCTTCCTTTCAGATTCCCGACTTCCCACGACCCACTTTATTCCGTATGGATTTGAACCGCATGTCGCGTCAGAGATAGAAAGCTGGTGTGTAAATGAATTTGAGCGGATCTCCTGCTCCCCCGATATACAGCGGCTCCCTGGCCCTGTCTTGCCGGCGGGATGGGTTCTGGGCGACCTCACGCTCATTCCTCTTCGATACAATGGGAAACCGGTCGGCCTAATGGGATTTGTTTCGGGCGAGGGGATAGCCCTGGTCTCGCCGGATGGGCTCGCAGGAGTTCTTGGCAAAGGGGTTGGTCGTCTTTTGGAACGTGCAGGGTTTGGGAAGCAGATCTCGTACCTGAATACCTATTTGACGATCAGCTCGATGCTCGCGCAGTCGCTGGACCTGCACGATCTTCTGGAGTCTGCCCTGAACTGTTGTATGGAGGCCGTTTCTGCCGATGCAGCATCCGTTCTTGTTCTCGACGACGAGAAGAAGAATTTTAATTTCTATCAGGCAGAGGGTCCTTCAAAACCTCTGTTGATGGCTGCCACTTTCCCGGCGGACAAGGGGATTGCGGGGTCTGTCTTGCAGACGGGGCAACCGGAGCTCATTAACGATGTCCATAATGACCCCAGGTTCTTTAAAGATTTTGATGTCAAGTCGGGTTTTGAAACAAGGAACATGATTGCTATTCCTCTCCTGGCCGGGGAAGAGCAGGTTGGAGTATTGGAGGTATTGAATAAGGCCGGGGGAGGAAGGTTTACAAAAGAGGAATTGCTGGTGCTGGTTTCAGTCGCAGAGGAAATCGCTTTTGCGATCAGGAATGCAAAGGTGTTCGAATACGTTGTGAATACGTACTGTCTTCAGCGTCAGGGGCGGATGTCATGCAAAGGATGCAGGAGGCCACTGGGTTCCTGGACCCCATGCGTCAAGTATCGGGAGGGGCGGATGTGACCTAACCCCGCCGGTGGATAAGTGTGATTCGGAATCACGCGACTATGACTTCACCGCTCAAATACCTCTTCTGGGACATGGATTTTCAGAAGCAAACACGGGACATCTGAAAGCCGGGCATAGAAGAAAAACCATCTTCTCATCTTGCGATTCCCTCGTTCAACCGTTTCTTTTCCATAGATCTTCCATTTAGACGGAGAAAATTTTGCTTGACAACCGATCGGAGGTTCGATAGAATTATTTCAATCTGGAATGGTTCCGAATAACAACGGATGAAGGAAGCCATCATTCAAAAGGTCAGAGACAGAGGACTCAAGCTGACGCCCCAGCGACTTGCCATCATTGATGTCTTGGTTGAAAAGACCCCCCTTCATCCAGGTGCAGATCTCGTCTATCGAGAGGCCAAGAAGAGGGTGAAGGGATTATCCCTATCGACAGTCTATGCTACACTCAAGGAATTTGCCAGGCACGGGATTATCAAGATGCTCGAATTTGATAAGATGGAAAATCGGTATGAGGTCAATTGTGCCGACCACATTAACCTGATCTGCAAAGAGTGCAAGGGGATCATCGATTATCAGAGCGCCGTCTCGATTCACGCCCGGGATGTTGACAAGAAGGCCTGTTTCCGGGTGACCGACACACGGCTGGATTATTATGGCTACTGTCAGAAGTGTCGGCGCAAAAAGGTTATCGGGATAGCAGGGGGCCGGGATTAGGGCACGTTTTTTTGGGGGGGTTGCAATTCGGAATGGCTACGGATAGATTTGGATCCCCTTCCCAGGACGTATCCGGGAGAAAGGAGGTGAAGTATCTCGCATGGGGAGGACCTTTGACAGGGTGGACCAATCGTCTAACTGTACGATGCGAAGAGGAGGAGGGACTATGGTGAAGTTTTGCATATCGGTCTTCGTGGTGCTTGCCGTTACCTGGGGGATGTCGGCTTGGGCCCAGGTGCCGCTGGGGTTACCCCCTGTTCCTATCCCGCCGGATAATCCCCAGAGCCCTGAAAAGATCGATCTCGGCAAGCGCCTCTTTGAGGACAAACGCTTCAGCGCAGACGGCAGCGTAAGCTGTTCGAACTGCCACGATTCCAGCAAGGCCTTTGGGGATGGGCTGCCCACTGCGGAGGGGATAAAAAAACTGAGGGGAACCCGTAACGCCCCGACGGTGGTCAATGCGGCATATTATGAGACTCAGTTCTGGGATGGGAGACGGCCTTCCCTTGAGGAACAGGCCAAAGACCCGTTCCTGAACCCCATTGAACACGGCCTGACCAGCCATGAACCGATCCTCGATGTGATTCGGAAGGATCCTTTTTACCCCGCCCTGTTTCAAAAGGTGTTCGCCATCGAGGCGAAGGACATTACGATCGATCATGTGGTTAAGGCCATCGCCAGCTTCGAACGGACCCTTGCGTTCGGTGATTCGCCCTTTGACCGCTACCTCTACGGCGGGGATAAGGCAGCCCTTTCCGAAGCAGCGATTCGCGGCATCGACGTCTACCGCACCAAGGGCAGATGCCAGGATTGCCATACCATTGGCCAGACGAACGCCACCTTTACAGATAATAAGCTCCATAACGTCGGCGTGGGATTCAGGCGGATTCAGCCGAAGGTCATGCAGATCGCCAACGCATTCCGAAAGGCCAAGCAGGAAGGAAAGGACATCGACAAGGCAGTCCTCGGGGACCAGGAGGTTTCGGAACTGGGCCGTTTTGTGGTGACCCTGCGGCCCTCGGACATCGGCGCTTTCAAGACCCCCTCCCTTCGTAATATTGCCGTGACCGCTCCCTACATGCACGATGGGAGCCTCCAGACCCTTGAGGAAGTCATTGATCTCTACGACAAGGGAGGAGAGGCCAATCCGTTCCTGGATAGCGGCATCCGGCCCCTTAATCTGTCAGCCCAGGAGAAGGCGGACCTCTTAGCGTTACTGAACAGCCTGACCAGTCCCCAGTTTGTGAACCTCATTCCATCGAAGAAAAAGGAGTGAACGATGAGCACAAAGATGACACGACGTACCTTTCTGAAAGCAGCCGGCACATTGACTGCCGCCGCGGCACTGCCGGTGGGCATGGTGGAAGTCACGCGGGCACAAAAAACCGGCGACAAATTCACCTTTGCCTATATTTCGGACGCCCACATCACCCAAATCGAGGGGGCCTCCTTCGTAAGAAATTTTGATAACGGCTTGAAGAAGGCGGTTCTTGAAGTGAACTTCATGGATCCCCAGCCCGATTTCGTGGTCTTTGGCGGAGATCTGGCCCAGCTCGGGAAAAGGGAGGAGTTTGAGCACGGCCTGGAGATGATGAAAGATCTTACGGTCCCCGTGAAATGGGTGATCGGAGAACACGACTACTACCTTGATCTTGGAAAATACTGGCAGGAGAAGATGGGGCCCCTGTACTATAGCTTCGACCACAAAGGGGTCCATTTTGTGGTTCTCGCGAGCATTCTGACGGATGACGAATGGACACACAAACGGTGGCCGACGCCCGAAGAGCGCATGCTTCAGATGGCCCGGTTGGACAATCCGAACGGTTCCCCCTTCATGGTCAAGGAGGAAGAACGGGACTGGCTGAAAAAAGACCTGGAAAAAGTTGGCAACGAGACACCTCTTATCGTCCTTTCGCACTCTCCCCTGTACAAAATATTCAAGCCCTGGAATTTCTGGACCGATGATGCGGAGGAGGTGCAGGCCATCCTCAAGCCTTTCAAGAACGTCACCGTTCTTCACGGCCATGTGCACCAGGTTCTGTACAACCAGATTGGTGGCATTTCCTTTCAGGCATTCATGGCAACAGCCTGGCCCTGGCCCTATCCGGTCACCTACTCACAGCTTCCAAACATGATGCCGGTCATGACCGTTCCCATGAACAGGGCCGATCCGTTCAAGGAGCGTGATGGCACGGGGTGGGGACATATTCAGTATAACGGTGGTCTTGTGTACCATTATGAACTCTGGGAAAACAGCCCCCGTGTGGTGCGTCAGGATTCCAAGATGAAACACCCCGAAGACGCGGAGTATCAGGATCCGGCAATACGCACTCCGCCTCAGCTCCATTATTAAGAAAAGCCGGAAGGAGATCAACCATGCGAAAAGTTATGTCTCTCTCAATTCTATTCTGGTTAAGCACCCTTGTTTCCTTGTTGATCGCTTATGCGGATCCGTTTACCGAGGCGGATCTTAAGAAATGGAACGAAGCGTTCACGGCGGTCGTCAAGGAAGGTGAGAACCTTTTCCATAGCTCAAAGCTCGGGAAAAACTCCGTTTCATGCGACATGTGCCATCCCAACGGGAGCAACGCTCACCCAGAAACGTATCCCAAGTTTCAGAAACAACTTGGTAAGGTAGTGGGCCTTCGCGACATGATCAACTGGTGTATTGAAAATCCTCTGGAAGGAAAACCCTTGCCCGCCGACGACCCGAAGATGATCGCCCTTGAGGCGTACATGACCTATGAGCGACGTGGAATCAAGCTGGAACCGGGCAAGCATTAGGCTGCCGGAAGTGTGGTTCAGCGACTTCTGAAGAAGGGATGGCAGAGCGTGACCAGGGATGGGCGTCTTGTATACTTTCTATTCGTGGTGATGCTGTTCAGTTTTGGCTTGGAGGACCTCCTTTGTGCCCAGCAGAAGCCATTGCGCGCTTATGGACCTCAAGGAGCCTTTTCTCCGATGAAGGAATGTGCCGACATGTTCTTTCAGCGGTCAGGGATCAACGTCGAGGTCATTTCAGATCCGGGAGAGGAATGGATCACCCAGGCGAGACAAGATGCAGACATCATCTATGAGGAAACGGAGTCCATGCTGATGCAGTTCATGGCCAAATATCCCTGCCTCGTTGATGAAAGCACCCGGACCAGCCTTTATCAAAGACCTGCGGGAATTCTTGTGAGGAAGGGGAATCCCAAAGGGATTAGGACGATAGCGGATTTGACTGTAAACGGAGTCTATCTTCTCGATGTGAATGGTTCAGGTCAACTCGGCCTCTGGGAAGACCTGGCGGGATTAAAGGGCCTCATCCCAGGCATGCGGCAGAACATTGCCGTTAGTGTTTCAACCAGCGCCGAAGCAGTCGAGATGTGGAAAAACCGGCCGGAACTCGACGCGTGGATTACATTTGAATCCTGGCACCACCTTTTGAAGGATTCAAGCGATTTCGTACGCCTGCCCAAGGATGAAAAGATTTGCCGGGGGACAGCCCTTGTGGCAACCCACTTTTACAAGAACAAAGAAGCAGCCAGAAAGTTCATCCAATTTCTAACGACCCCGGAGTCCCATGCCGTTTTTCAGAAGTGGGGATGGGAATAGGTTCGGGTGGCATCAGTAGCAGTTTAGTCCAGTAATGTTTCCTGTCTCACCCGGGCCGAGGCAGGCCGCCCTCCAAGGCTTCGAATGGAGGTTTTTGAAGTGGGGAGGAAAGCAGGTGATTAGCCTCCACCGGGCCTTTTGATCCGGACAAAGGCTGGTGGTGATCCGTTCATCGGTGCGCCTCGAAGCCTTTCGGAGCAGCCGGTAAGGCCGCAGATCTTGTGGGGTGAAAGTCCCCAGACGTCAATTGCCCGATTCGGACGTTTAGCATATCCGGGGCATGATGAGGTAACGAGT
>Ga0209777_10000313_pt1 | contig 82517 bp, 65 predicted proteins | sample FrelakmetHBP12HB_FD_187147 | JGI IMG/M metagenome (GOLD analysis project Ga0209777, IMG submission 187147) | Freshwater lake sediment microbial communities from the University of Notre Dame, USA, for methane emissions studies -HBP12 HB (SPAdes)... | ecosystem: Environmental > Aquatic >...
GTAAGGTCGGGTAGATGCCTCTTCCGGACTGCCCGACCTTACGGCTTGGTATGCAAGACTTTTTTTCGAAGCTTCTCTCGGTAACGCAAGAGCTTCTGTTGGATTGCGGGATATTTCAAACCGAGGATTTCGAGCGCCAGCATTCCGGCGTTGTGCGCGCCGTCTATCGCGACGGTCGCGACGGGCACTCCGGAGGGCATTTGAACCATTGAGAGCAGAGAATCCAACCCGTCCAGGGATTTCGATTTGATCGGAACTCCGATTACCGGAAGCACAGTCTTTGCGGCAATGACTCCTGCAAGATGCGCCGCGCCGCCCGCTCCGGCAATGATGACTTCGATTCCTCTGTCCGGAGCGCTTTCGGTGTAACGCATCGTCTCGTCCGGTGTACGGTGCGCGGAAAGGACTTTGAACTCGCACGGCACACCGAATTCCTGCAAGATCGTTCTCGCGGGCTCCATGACCTCCGCGTCGGACGTGCTGCCCATCAAAATTCCAACAAGAGGTTTAGCTTTCGTTTTCTTCCCTGTCATACTGCTTCCTTTCAAATGAAAATCCTTACGCTTGCCCCGCCCGGTTCAGCGCCGGCCCTGAAACGTTTCAATTCAGGGCCTGCCCTGAAAAGCTTTAGTTCAGGGTCCTCGCCGGACCTTCAAAACCGATCCGGTCCCTCTGTGCTCAATGGTTACTTTTGTTCTCTGTTTGTGCGGCACGGCGGAGACGGTCCATAACCGTGACGCCAAGCCCGACCTCCGGCACCTCTTCAGCCAGGATTACACCCGCGCCCATCGTGTCGAGTTTCCGCATCGCGTCGAACAATTGCTTTGCGTACTCTCCGACCGTCGCCGGAACCACAAGAACAAACTCATCCTTCACGTTCGACGCAAGCTGCGGGCTGTGCACAATGCAGCCGACCGTTACCCCTTTCTGCCGGTATCGCCGGATGGTTTCATTTAACATGCCGAGATCTCCCATCGTAATCAGTTCCACCTTGGCCTTCGGGGCATAATGGCGGTACCGCGTTCCCGGTGAGCGTTTCAGCACGTTCTTGTCGTCGGTGGTCCGGACATTGCCGGCGACCGATTCGATGAGCTCGCGCGTCAGCCCGCCGAGCCGGAGAATGGCCGGCGGGGTCGTCGTCGTATCCACGACGGTGGATTCGACGCCGATGGTTGTCGGGCCGGCGTCGAGGATCATGTCGATTCTCCCCTTCAGGTCCTCATAGACGTGCCGTGCCGCCGTCGGACTCGGTTTACCGGAGAGGTTCGCGCTCGGGCCCACGATGCCATGCTGCAACTTCCCCGCCAGGGCAATGGCAACGGCATGCCGCGGGATCCGCACGGCAATGGTCTCCAATCCCGCGGTGACAATGTCGGGGACAAGATTCTTTCGCTTCACGACGAGGGTCAGCGGACCAGGCCAGAATTCTTCTGCGAGCCTCCTCGCAATGGGAGAGATATCTCTTCCTAATTCAAAGAACTGATCGATCGTCGAAACATGAACGATAAGCGGATTATCGGCAGGCCGGCCTTTTGCTGCGAAGACTTTTTTAACGGCGCCCGCATTCATCGCATCGGCGCCGAGCCCGTAGACAGTCTCCGTCGGAAAGGCGACAAGTCCGCCGCGGCGAAGAACGCCTGCCGCGCGGGTAATTACTTCCTCGTCAGGAAACTCGGCATCAACCGGAATGGTTTCTGTGTTCAAAATCAAAGAGGATTGACAAGAAGTAAGACCTTGAACGTGCTCCCTTTGCCGGGTGGGGATTCGGCAGTCATTGTTCCTTTGTGTGCCTCAACGATACTGCGGCAGATTGCCAACCCGATCCCGGTAGTCTTTTTTGCAGAGGTTTTGCCCGTGAGAAACTCCTTGTACTTATCGAAAACGTAGGGCAATTCTTCGCTTGGAATTCCGTTGCCGGCATCCGTGATCGCGAGCTCGGCGCATTCGCCGGAGGGGCAGTCGGGATTTTGCTTCACTATCGAAGCGGTGACGGAAATGGTCCCGCCTTCGTTGCTGTACTTGATGGCATTGTCCAGGAGATTCATGACGACCTGTTCGATTTTTTCAGCATCCAGTTCAAGCGTCGGGATGTTGGGGTTGACGTTCACTTTGAGCGTAAGCTTCTTTGCGCGCGCGAGCGGTTCGAGCCGGTTACAGACTGCGGGAACAAGCTGCTCGAGATTCGTCGCCCGTTTCTCCAGGTTTACCCGGCCGAGCTCGAATTTCGTTAGGTCAATCATGTCGCTGATCAGGGTGAGCACTTTGGTGCTCACGGAATCGATGTGGGATAAGACTTCCTGCTGCTGGACGGTGACCGGGCCAGCCATGCCCTTCAGGAGGAATCCTACGGCCGATTTGGCCGTGTTGAGCGGGTTTCGGATTTCGTAGAGGAGGCGCGAGCTGAAATCTGCCTGAATTTCTCTCAATCGCATTTCCGCCGCGTGAGCCCGGAGTGAAGTGCGCACGCGCTGGATGAGGTCGTCGGCTTCAATGGGCTTGGTGAGATATTCTCTCGCGCCGAGTTTTATGGATTCAACGGCGAGCGAGACATCGTTATAGCCGGTGATCATCATGACATCGGTCGAGGGCGTCTCCTGGCGGACCAGTTTAAGCACCTGAAGTCCGTCCATGCCCGGCATCTTGACGTCGAGAAGTATCAAATCGTATGCTTTTTGCCGTACCGCGTCGAGTGCTTGCTCGCCGGTGGGGGCTTCGTCAACGTCAAACCCCTCGTCGGAGAGAGCAATTCTCACGAGTGAGCGGAACGCGTTGTCGTCATCAACGACCAACAATCGGGGCTTTTGCTCTGGCTGCTCTTTCATACTCGTAGCTCCAAAATTGAATAATTATATAGAGAAAATTGGAATGAAAGTCAATTCGTTCCGGTTGCGGGTACTGTCCTGGTTTCGGTGGCTGTCACGGTCCGCACCGTGACAGAACCACAAGCATTGCTTTGGGCAGGCGGGGGTTCGCGACCGCCAACTCACCCCTCAAGGTCGATCTCGCGCCCTACTTGCCTCTGAGATTCTGGAGTCGTTGTCGCGCTTCATGTTTTCGCTCGCGCTCCCGACTTGTTGTGTCGTCCGACGCGAGCTTGAGATACTTCTTGTACTGCTTGATCGCGGACGGGGAATCCTTCATCTGGTCATAGGCCAGTGCGAGATAGAACTGCGCTTCCCTGTTCTTCGGTTGATACTCAACGGCCTGCCGGTACGCGTCCAGGGCATCGTGGTAGTGCTTCTGCAGGTAGTACAGCGTTCCGAGCCGTATGTACACATCGGCGATATTTTCCGGATGGTATGAAGCGAGAGCGCGTTGATAGCTGTCGGCGGCATCGTCAATGCGGTTCAGCCGGGAAAGCGCGAGGGCGAGATTGACGTAGTAGAGGGGATTGTCCTCGTCGAGCTTCACCGCCTTGCGGTACTCAACTTCCGCCGAATCGAATTTCTTTTCGAAAAGATAGGCGTACCCTAATTGCGCATGGTAAAGATCCTTGAGTGAATCTATCCGGATGGCCTGTTGAAGGGGCGCAATCGCGTCCGGGTATTGCTCCAGCCGGTTGTGGCAAAGTCCAATTTTGTAGTTCAATTCAGCGTTCTCGGGGAACCGGGTTAACGCGATCGTATACAATCGCAACGCTTCACGGTAGTCACGGGCATCATAGTACAGCGAGGCAAGGGCGGTGATAGCGGGAACAAAATCACGGTTAATGGTGAGACACGTCGCGAGATACATTCGCGCCGAGTCAATGTTCTTCAGGCCCACAAACGACGAACCGAGATAATAGTAACTCAGAAAATCCCGTGGATTGACGGTGATGAGGTGCAGGAAGACGCCGGATGCCCGCTCATACATCTTTTGCTCGTAGAAGAGTACACCCAGCTGCCAGTACGCGGGAATGTAGGAGGAGTCTTTGCCGATAATGAACTCGTATTCATGCTGTGCCTGCCGGGTCTCTCCGGCCTCTGCAAGTATCCGGGCGAACTGGAACCGATAGCCCATGTTCAATGTGTCGGCAAAGGCCGCCGATTTTAATGAGGGCATAGCGTGTTCCAGGTCGTTGAGGGAAGCATAGCTCATACCGAGGTAGAATTGGATTGCCGGAGTCGTTGAATCGGACTCAATGAGCGAAAGCGTTTGCACGGCTTCGGCGTATTTACCCTCAGTATAGAATCTGACGCCGGTTTGGCGGAGGCTGTCGATCTCCGAGCGTGTATGGTGGAATGTGCTTGCTGCATTCATAAGGCTGAATGTGGTGGGGAGCAGAAGAGCGGCGAAACACACCGCAACGAGCTTCTTCTTGGAAATCATGGTGTATCTCCTATGTAGTGGTACGGAATGTCGGGCCATCAGAGAAAGAATGCCCGGCAGGATGAGGTGCAATTATGCCGGTCGTACGCTCTTCTGGTATTCTGTTGCCGCTTTCACGAAATCACGGAACAGGGGGTGCGGGTTTGTCGCGCGCGATCGAAGTTCCGGATGGAACTGACCCGCGACGAACCAGGGATGATTCGGGAGCTCAATGATCTCGACAAGATTGTTCGACGGACAAATCCCGCTGACGATCATGCCGTGCTGTTCAAGAATGTTCTTGAAGGCGTTATTCACTTCATACCGGTGTCGATGCCGTTCGTGAATCAACTCCTTCTTATATGCCTTGAAAGTTTTTGTTCCCCTGAGAATTTTGCACGGGTATGACCCGAGCCGCATGGTGCCGCCATAGGCTGTTACTTTCTTCTGCTCGATCATCATGTCGATGACGCTCTGATCCGTCTGTTTAAATTCCGTGCTGTTGGCGCGGGTCAACCCGCACACGTTCCGGGCAAACTCGATGACGGCGCACTGCAATCCGAGACAGATGCCGAGAAACGGTATGTTGTGCTCGCGGACATATTTGATCGCTGTGATCTTTCCCTCGATCCCCCGCTCCCCGAAGCCCGGGGCAACGAGTAATCCCGAAATATGGCCGAGAAGTTTTTCCGGCCCATCGCGCTCAATATCTTCCGCGCGGATCCATGAAAGATCCACTTTTACGTTGTTGGCGGCTCCGGCGTGCACAAAAGATTCGGCGATACTCTTGTAGGCGTCCCGGTGATCCGTATACTTTCCACAGATACCGATTGAAACCCGCCCGGCCGGATGTTCCACGCGGTCGACAAACTTCTTCCAGTCCTTGAGATTCGGTCGCGGACACGTAAGGTCGAGTTTATCTAGGATGAGCTCATCGATTTCCTGGTTTGCGAATTGCAGCGGCACTTCGTAGATGGTTTCGAGATCGTGGGCGTCGATAACCGAGTGGACGTTGACGTTCGTGAAGAGAGCAATCTTTTCCCTGACATCCTTCGTCAGCGGGGCTTCGGACCGGCAAACGAGGATATCCGGCTGGATACCGATTTCCAGCAGCGCTTTCACGCTGTGCTGGGTCGGCTTCGTTTTTATTTCCCCCGCGGCCTTAATGAACGGAACAAGCGTGCAATGGACGCTGATAGCGTTGTTCCTTCCTTTGAAGAACATGAACTGACGCATCGCTTCCAGGAACGGCAGGCCCTCGATATCGCCGACGGTTCCGCCGATCTCCGTGATGATCACATCGTACTCACCGGTCTTCGCGAGCGTTTCGAATCTCTTCTTGATTTCATCGGTAATGTGTGGAACCACCTGCACGGTTGCGCCGAGAAAATCGCCCCGGCGCTCCTTCGATATGATCTCAAAGTAAATTTGGCCTGTGGTCGAATTGTTGTTCTTCGTCATATTGACGTCGAGGAACCGCTCATAGTGCCCGAGGTCGAGGTCGGTTTCCGCGCCATCGTCGGTGACGTAGACTTCACCGTGCTGAAACGGATTCATCGTTCCCGGGTCGACGTTGAGATACGGGTCGAACTTTTGAATTGTCACACGGAGCCCGCGTGATTTCAACAGGAGTCCGATTGATGCCGCGGCGATTCCTTTACCGAGCGACGACACGACGCCGCCGGTCACGAAAATATATTTCACTTTGTTCTTTGCCACAGTATTCTCTTATTTTATTGAGAGTGTTCCGGTTGAAACAATACCGCCGGAGAGGACGAATTTCAGGCCCTCCTCGACGGATATATTCAGAACCTTCGCTTGATTTCTGGGAACTAGGACCAGCACGCCGGAAGTCGGGTTCGGCGGATTCAGGATATACACGCTGACCGTGTCGTTCGGCCCGAATTCTCCCTGGATGGTGATCTCGTTGGTCACAAAGCCGATGGTGAACATTCCAGCGCGCGGGTACTCCAGCAGCACAACCTGCCGGAATGATTTCCCCTTGCTGCCCGCCTGAAACGTCTTGACGAGGTCTCTCATCGTGCTGTAAATTGTCCGGGCTAGGGGGATTGAAACGATGATGCGATCAAAAAATTTCCCCAGCGTTCGGCCGATAAGGTTGCGCGATAATCCTCCGAAAATCAAAATCAGCACAATCATCGTGACGAACCCGAGTCCCCGGATGTGCCGGCCGAGTATCTGGTCGTAGACCGGGGAGAGCGTGCCGTCGATGGCGCCAAAAAACAGATTCAACACCCAGATAGTAATCACCACCGGAACGATGACGACAACGCCCCTGCCAAAGGTTCCGCGAAGAACCTTCCAGAGAGTCTGTTTCTCTGTTCCGTCGCTCATTGATTTTCCCACCGTTTGTTATCGGAGAAGTTTTTTCACGCGCTCGACATCTTCCGCGGTATCGACCGGAATGCTGTCGAATGTTGTGACCGCCGTCTTGATTCTGTAGCCGTGTTCAAGAATTCGAAGCTGCTCGAGCTTTTCGACCCGTTCCAGCGGAGATTCATCCCATCCGGCAAACTTCAGGAGAAACGATCTCCGGTAAACATACAAACCGATATGCTTAAAATATTGATGATGTGTGTGCCATTCTTCCATTCTCGGCAGGTCACGCGCATAGGGAATCGGTGAGCGGGAGAAATACATGGCGAAACCGCTTCCATCGAGGACCACTTTGACGATGCCGGGATTCAGCATCTCTTTGGCGGAATCTATTTTCCTCACGAGCGTTCCGACTAAGATCGATGGGTCGTCGACGAGCGGCTGGATCGCCTGATCGATCATCTCCGGTGCGATGAGCGGCTCGTCCCCCTGAACATTCACAACGATGTCTACTTCGACCAGGCTCTTTGCCGCATACGCGACGCGGTCACTTCCCGAACGAATTTCGGGCGGCGTGAGCGTGACCTCGCCGCCGAATTGCCTCACCACACTCGCAATTCTTTCATCGTCCGTTGCGACAATAAGCCGGCCGATAAGCTTCGACTGCCAGGCCCGCTCGTAGACGCGCTGAATCATCGGTTTGCCGCAGAGGTCGACAAGCGGCTTTGCCGGCAGGCGTGTGGAGCTATAACGCGCCGGAATGATACCAACTATGCTTGCACTTTTACTCACCATTTAACCAATTAACTATTTAACCATTGACCCATTTTTTCATTCAACTAACCCGCGAACCAATTACCAAGAACCAAGAACTAATGACGAATAACCAGTGACCGATGACAAATTCCGGCATTTCATTATCCGGTCTCCCCAATCAATCGCTCGATTGCGGACCGTGTCTGTTCCATCACAGAAAGTTCCGCCGTTTTCCCGTTAGAGCTTGCCGGCTCGATGGGTGTGTCGAGATTGAGCGTTATCGTTCCGGGAGTGATCCGGAAGGAATGTTTCGGCAAGGCGCGATAACTGCCGACGATTGCTACGGGCACGACGGCGACTCCTGCACCGACGGCCAGATTGAACGCGCCGCGTTTGAACGGCTGAAGTTGTCCATCGGGAGTCCGGGTCCCTTCCGCGAACAGAAGGAGCGATGCGCCGGTGATCACGCGTTGAACCTCGTCTCCCAATCGCCGCATTGCCGCGAGCCCCCGCGAACGGTCGATAGGAATATGCATACCGGTCAGCTTCATTGCCCATCCGAACACGGGGATGAAGTTCAGTTCCTTCTTATACACGATTCTGATTTTGTCCGGAATGGCCGTGACAACCACCGGAATATCGAGCAGACTCGCGTGATTTGCTACGAAGATGTAATGGCGGGAAGCGTCCAGCTTTTCCAGCCCCCGAATTACGACGTTGACTCCACAGACCCTCAAGACCGTCCGCATGAAATACCGCATAATCCCATCGAAAGCATCGGCGCGATTCACCGCGACAACGGCTATTTCCATGGATGAAACGACCGCGGTGAAAAAAATGAGGAACACGATTTTGAAGAACGAGGCGATCATCTTGAAATGCAGCCGGGAGGATTCTCGAGTGGAGCGAAAAGGGGATACGATGCCGTCGCTTCAAATCGTCTGAAAAAGAGCGCAACGAGCATCACGCAGAACGGACAGTAAGTGATTATGTTGTTTGATCAAATTACAAAAATTACCGCTGAAATGCAATATGGAGATGCATATCCATTGTTTCTGGAGGGATAAAAAGAGAAAGCCGACCTTCCGGATAGTGAGGATAGGTCGGCTTTTGAGACAGCGTAGCGCTCACTATTTTAAGAGCAGCCCCGCCAAACAGCGGCGGGATTTCTTATAGAATGACTTCGTCATTTGAGCAATACGAGCTTCTTCGTCTCGGTGAATGAGCCAGCCTGCAGACGGTAGAAATAAACACCGCTTGGCAAAGATGCCGCATTCCATCTCACCGTGTACTCACCCGGTTGCTTTACCTCATTTACCAGAGTGGCCACATGTTCGCCAAGCATGTCATAGACCCTCAGCGTCACAAATGACTGATGACTAATGGCAAATGACATTGTGGTCGCCGGATTAAACGGGTTCGGATAATTCTGTTGAAGTGCATAAGCCTTCGGGATTGCAGTTATCTCTTCTTCGTCGTCTGGCGTAGCCGGGGGCATTTCCTCCGTCGGTACAATCCTGATCCGATTTGATGCGCAGAACATACTTAACAATGAGGCAAGAATCAACTTCCCACTTTGATTCACCTTCACCCAGTAACCTTTTCCCGGTTGAATACTGTCGCTTGTGACGTATTTTCCCTCATATTCAAAGGCCTCCGAGGTCACGATCCCTCCCGGGTCAGACGTGATTTGTGCAACAGCAATTGGGGTAGAGAGGGAGCCGAGCAGATTCCATCCCGCTATGACATTCATCGTATCCCGGTTTAACAGCAAGCCAATCATGCTCACCTGCCGGGCACTATCTAACTTTAGCCAATAACCAACACCCGCGGACAAGCTCGTTTTGGGGACATAGTTGCCTTGATACGCGAAGGCACTGGAAATTGCATTTGAGAAGAGCGCGGCCTTACTCGAATCGAATACCCTCACCGGTACCGAAACAATGTTCCATCTGCTTCTGAAACTTAGCCACAACGTATGAAGGTCGAGAGAGAAGTACGCAACAATGGAATGATCGGTTGTTACATTGATGAACGTATAGCTTGTAGTTGAATCAGCGCGTATGCCATCTACAACGACACTGTCGATGCGATAATCGCCGTTAGGAGAAATCGTAAATGCCTGGTTCCCTCCGTAGCTCATACTTACAGAATCGGTTGGCGAAATCGTTCCGTGGCCAATCGCCGATGCTGTAATCTTGTATTGATTGATAGTGAAGGTCACACGGATCGTGTGATTTGCAGTTACGTTCTTGATCGTATCTGTTGTAGCCAACAATCCCTGCCCAACGCCATCAACATAGACGCTGTCGGCATGGTAACCAGTCATCGGGGCGAAGATGAAAACTTGATTGGCCCCGTAATTGACCGTCGTCGTGCCGGCTGGAGACACCGATCCATGGCTGCCTGCAGTTGAGATGACAGTAAACGTATTGATTGCAAACGTTACCCAAATCGTGTGGTTGGTCGTGTCGTTGATGAATGTGTAACTCGTCGTAGAGTCGACTTTCGATCCGTCCACCACGACACTGTCAACGTGATAGCCTGCATTCGGCGTGAAAGTGAACATCTGGCTGCCGCCGTAATTCACACCAACCGATCCCGACGGACTAGTTGTTCCGTTGGTACAAGACAAAACATTGATCGTGTCTCCATTTGCCATGGTATTCCGAAGTACCGATAAGGAATTGTTGTGAAGGTTGACGACGGCCAAGTCAGGCTTGCCGTCTCCATCCAGATCACCAATGGCCACGCTATATGGCCACGCTCCGGTAGTGAAGTCAACCTTTGAGGCGAAGGAGCTTGTCGTAATCGAGTCGATAGGACTTGTATTCCTGAGAACGGAAACAGTATTGTTGTTAACATCTCCAACGGCTAAGTCGGGTTTGCCGTCTCCATCCAGATCACCAATGGCAAGACTAAATGGTCCCGATCCCGAAGTGAAATCAACCTTCGCCGCAAGGGAGCTTGTCGTAATGGAGCTGGAAACGCTCATATTCTTGAAGACTGAAGCAGTACCGCCATAACTGACAGCAACTACATCAGGTTTGCCGTCTCCATCCACATCGCCAATGGCAACGCTATTTGGCAGCGTTCCTGTTGTAAAATCAACCTTCGAAGCAAAAGAGCCGGCCGTAATAGACCCCGGAATGCTCGTGTTTTGGAACACCGAAATGCTATTGCCGTGAAAATTTGGGACTACTACGTCAGGTCTTCCGTCTCCATCAATATCACCCATGGCAACACTATATGGACCCGATCCAGTCGTGAAGTCAACCTTCTGGGCAAAGGAGCTTGCGGTAATGGACCCCGTAATGTTTGTGTTCCTGAAGACTGAAATAGTGTTGCTGCCGAAGTTCGAAACAACCATGTCAGGTCTACCGTCTCCATCCACATCGCCGATGGCAACGCTAAGCGGACCCGTTCCCGTTTTGAAATCGACCTTCGCCGCAAGGGAGCTTGTCGTAATAGAGCCGGCAACGCTTGTGTTTCTGAAAACTGAAATAGTATTGCTGGTCCTGTTTGTGACAACTAAGTCAGGTTTGCCGTCTCCATCTATATCGCCAATGGCAACGCTGCTTGGATATGGTCCGGTGGCGAAGTCAACCTTCGGTGCAAACGTAATGGAGCCGGAAGTGCTTGTGTTTCTATAAACTGATATAGTACTGTCCACATTGTTAGCAACAACCACGTCAGGTTTGCCGTCCCCATCTATGTCGCCAATGGCAACACTACATGGACTCGGTCCCGTCGCAAAGTCAACCCTGGGAGCGACCGAGGTGCTATCAATGATGCGTGAACTCTGGAACGTCACATCAAAGGGCGTATTGGAATATCCTGTCAAATGGGACGTCGTATCTGTTACAGATATCGGACCGAACGTAGTTCCTATCGGAACTGTTGCCGTAAGAGAAGTGGACGAAGCTGAGGTGGTCACCGACATCACCGCGCCAAAGTGCAGGATGTCATTGGAAGCCGTAGGATTGAAATTCGTGCCGGTAAGTGTGACCACCGTCCCGATTGGACCATTAGTGGGGCTGAATGATGTCAACTCTGGAGATGGCACGAGTGGAGGAGAAGCTTGAATGATATTTTGAAGTACGGAAACCGACTGGCTGCCGAAGTTGGGTACAACTAAATCCGGTCTTCCATCACCGTCAAGGTCACCGATGGCGACAGACCACGGACTCGATGTAGTTGTGAAATCGACCCTTGCATTAAACGAGCCCGAAGTGATTGAGCCCGACGAACTCGTATTTCTATACACGGACACAAAACTGCCCACGGAATTGGCAACGACGATATCAGGTTTCCCATCGCCGTCAATGTCCGCAATCTTGACACCGATTGGTTCCGTCCCTGTTGTGAAATTGACGCTCGCGGCAAACGAACCCAGCGTGATGGAACCGATTAAACTCGTATTTCTAAGGATAGAAACAGTTTTGCTATTGTAATTGCTTACGACCAGATCGGGTTTCCCGTCACCGTCAAGGTCACCGATGGCGACATCTCTTGGATTCATCCCCACGGTGAAAGGAACCGCGAGGGCAAATGAGTTCGAGGTGATGATACCGGGTGAGCTGAGATTTCTGGCCACCCAAACAGTATTGCTGGAGCCATTGGGAAGGACTAAATCGGGCCTGCCATCGCCGTCGATGTCAGCGACGGCGACACCGAATGTCCCCGGCGCGCAATCGACCTTCACTGCAAACGATGCCGAAGTGATAGTACCGGGGGTGCTCGTGTTGCGGAAGATAGAAGTGGTGCTTGCTTGATGATTTACGACGACCATATCGGGTTTTCCATCTCCGTCAATATCATCGATGGCAACACCCCATGGGAAGCTTCCCGTCGTAAAATAAACCGCTGGAGCGAATGTAATGGAGCCCGGTGTGCTCGTGTTGCGAAGGACGCTAACCGTGTTGGAAAACCCGCTTGTCACAACCAGGTCAGGTTTTCCATCTCCGTCAAGGTCACCTACGGCGAAACCGAATGATTGCCCCGCCGCCATGATATTGACCTCCCCGGCGAACGAACTCGAAGTTATGGAGCCGGATGAACTCGTATTTCTAAAGACGGAAACGGAACCGTTATCGCTGTTGAGCACGACAAGATCCGGTTTTCCATCGCCGTCAATGTCGGCGATGGCAACATCACACGGATAAGCTCCTGTCGTGAAGTCAACTTTCGCGGCCATTGAGCTGGATGTTATGCCCGGGATTGACTCGAAGGTTTGTATGAATGGCCGCGAAGAATATCCGCTCAACCCATTAATCGTCACGCTGATTGGCCGGTAGGTCGCGCCCCACGGAACGGTAACAACCAGCTGCGATATGCTGCATGAACTAATGGTTGCCTGGGTCGCTCCAAATATGACGATGTCGTTTGAAGCGGTAGGATTGAAATTCGTTCCAGTTATTGTCACTGTCGTACCAATCGGACCATTTGTCGGGGTGAACGAAGTAATTGATGGCACCTGGCCGAAAACGGCGTTCATCCCGCACACCGACAATAGAAAGACGGCAATCAAAAAGAATTGAAAGTGTTTCAAACTTCCCCCGTCAATTTTGAAGCATCAGTCGTCACAAAAGTTTGGAAAGATATGGGTTGTGAAATGTGAGATCAACTTCAGAATGGTCAGATTGGTTTATTCGGCAAGCTGGACTGAACAGCATCTTTGAGCCATTTTCAGTAAGAATGTTCCGGTTACGTTTCATGCTTTCGTAATCTCCGGTGCTGGCGTTTCGGACAGCATGCCATTCGGTTTATCGTAATCCAGTACATAGTGCGAACCATATACATTAATTCGTCCTGCTTAGACATAAAAAACCCACCACGCAACCGCGCAATGGGTTTTTCAAAGAACCTGGATCACGATGATAGCAACTTTAATCGAAATCACACGCATTTCGATGACCTCTGCCTAAAATCGACCATCGGCGACGCACAAAGAAACGTAAGCAAGATTCCTCTTAAAGTCAATTTTTCGAAAAATCGTGAGCTGCATATCACATCTTTGCTGGTACGTTATGAGTAGTTTAACCGGGCAGTCTGCCATTCCGCATTCAGAGAGTCATATTCCGTTTAAGCTATTTTTTCGCTATTTTGAAATCTCGGTTCATGAAACAGTCGTCAAATACTCCCGGACTGAAGAGACTTCAGAAAACGGTTATCCACTGCGACCGCTGTCCGCGGCTGGTCCGCTGGAGACAAAAAACCGCCTGCGAAAAAGTCGCTCGGTTCAAAGATTGGGACTATTGGGGAAAACCCGTTCCCGGCTTCGGCGATGCGAACGCCGGGTTGCTGATCGTCGGACTCGCTCCCGCCGCTCACGGCGGCAATCGCACGGGGCGCATGTTCACAGGCGACCGGAGCGGCGATTGGTTGTACCGCGCGCTCCACAAGTTCGGATTTGCCAATCAACCGGTTTCTGTCTCAAGGGACGATGGATTAAAACTGAAAGATTGCTATATTACCGCATCGGCGCGGTGTGCGCCTCCGCAGAACAAGGTTCAGCCGGCCGAACTTCGTACATGCCGGCCGTACCTATTGAAAGAGATTCAACTTCTTCCAAATGTTCGTGTCGTGGTCGCGCTCGGGAAACTTGGATTCGACACCGTCGTTGATTCGTTCAGGGAGCTGGGTATGACGCAATTGAAAAAGCGGCCGTCGTTCGGGCATGGGAAAGAAATCCGGCTGAATGAACGCCAGATTTTGATTGCATCATACCACCCGAGTCAGCAGAATACGTTCACGGGCAAGCTGACCGAGCCGATGTTTGATGCCGTCTTCCGGAGAACACGGGAGGTAGTTGAGCGGGAATTCAGAAGCCAGAAGCAAGATGCCAGAAGCCAGAAGCCCAAAGCCAAAAGCTAGAACAAACAACGAAGAACCAATGGCAAATGACCAAGAACCAAGAACTAACACCTAACACCTTTCACCTATTACCTATCACCTATTGACTAATGCCCAACAACGATTTCCAGAATAAGGTCTTCGTAGTGACAGGCGCGTCGAGCGGAATCGGCAAAGCGACCGCGCTCATGGCCGTCGAACGAGGGGCAAAGGTTTCCTTTGTCGCCCGGCGTGAGAAGGAACTCAAAGCTCTAACCTCCAACCTCGAACCCGTTCGCGTGGAGGTCATTGCGGCGGATACCACGAAGGAAAGCGACCGCCGCCGGATTGTCGAACAGACCATCGCGCGCTTCGGGGGCATCGATGTGCTCGTCAATGCCGCCGGGATCATCGGGAACGGAACGATCGAGAATACGACGCCCGAAGCATGGGATTATATGATGGATGTCAACCTCCGCTCCGTGTTCAGGTTAACGCAGCTCGCACTCCCATCGATGATTGAACGAAAAGGGAATATCGTGAACGTTTCGAGCGTCACAGGCGTTCGCGCATTCCCCAACGTTCTCGCGTACTGCGTCAGCAAAGCCGGAGTCGACCAGCTTACACATTGCGCGGCGCTGGAGCTCGGCCCCAAAGGCGTGCGCATGAATGCCGTCGATCCGGGCGTGGTGGTCACCAACCTCCACCGGACGAGCGGGATGGCGGAAGATGCGTATCAAAAATTCCTGGAGCACAGCAAGACCACGCATCCCATCGGCCGTGTGGGAAACCCCGATGAGGTTGCGGAGCTCATTCTCTTCCTTGCTTCCGACCGGGCCGGATGGATCACCGGTGGCAGTTTCAGCATCGACGGTGGTCGGGCGCAAACGTGCGCGAGATAGGGGAAGAAGGGGGAAAGGGAGAATCGGTGAAGCGGAGAAAGGGTGAATGAGTGAGAGTGTGAGATTATGAGATGATGAGAAAGAAAAGGTTGGAAGCTAGAAGCAAGAAGCTAAAAGCCAGAAGCCAAGAGCTAGAACAAAGAACCAACAACCACGAACTGACAACCAATGACTAAACCTATCCACTCCAACCGCACCAAAACTGCACGGCAGTCTGTCGGACTTGCAACGCGAGCGATCCACGGCAGGCACCTGCATGCATTCAAAGGTCCCGTGTCGACACCGATATATCAAACCAGTACGTATCGATTCGAGAACTCACGCGATGCCATCCGGTACGCGCAGGGCGACCCGACGGTGTTTGTGTACACGCGCTACCACAATCCATCGGTCAACGAAGTTGAAGACCGCATAGCGTTGATGGAGCGTGGTGAAGCGGCGGCATTGTTTTCGTCCGGCATGGCGGCAGTCTCGACTGCCATCCTGAGTCTGTGTAAAGCCGGAGAAGAAGTCGTTTCGACGTCCGCCCTCTACGGCGGAACCTATCGCTTTTTCCGTGACGCGCTGCCGAGGTACGGCATCGGCGTCAAATTCGTTGACGGCCGCTCGCTGGAGGATCTGACGTATCTGATCACACCGAAAACCAAGGTCGTCTATTTCGAAACGCCGACGAATCCTACGCTGAGTCTCGTCGATATCGAAAAACTTGTGCGGCTTACGCGCCGGGCCGCGCGGGAGTTTCGCACCACCATCACGATCGTCGTCGACAACACGTTCGCGACTATTCTTAATCAGGATCCATTTGCCTTCGGTGTGGATGTCATCATGGAGAGCACGACAAAATACCTGGGAGGCCATGCCGACCTCCTGGGCGGTGTCCTGGTCGGTTCTTCGGCATTCATTAAGAATGCCAAAGGCCTTGCAAAACATCTGGGCGGATGCGCCGATCCGTTCGCGGCATTCCTGCTCGAAAGGAGCCTGAAAACTTTCGAGCTGCGCGTCAGTCGCCAGAATGAAAATGCGATGTCACTTGCCAGAGCACTCGAAAGGCATCCCCGGATCCTGCGCGTTCTTTATCCGGGACTGCCCTCCCACCCGCAGCATAAGCTTGCCAAAAAACAAATGCTTGGATTCGGCGGAATGGTGACCATCGAGGTCAGAGGTGGAGTGAAATCGGCCGTCAAAGTTTGCGATGCCCTCAAGGTCGTCATCAATGCGATGTCGCTCGGCGGCGTGGAATCCCTCGTCAGCATACCCGTCTATTCTTCTCACGTCAACATGAGCGATGATGAATTGGCGCGACACGGGGTCTCGCCGGGAATGATCCGCATCTCCGTCGGCGTTGAAGGAGTTCACGACTTGATTCAAGACTTCCATCGTGCGCTGAAGAAAATATAGCCTCCGCTGTCCCACCCGCCGGTAGTGTCTCAGTTTGAAATTTAATTTTCGGGGAAATGCTTGACCGGATAAGGAAGATTTAGTATATTCCAGCAAGAAGCTTTTGGGCTATTCACCAATTGAAAGGCAATTATCATGGCAAGAGGAAGTTATTGTCCGACTTGTGGGGAACAAACATTTCACAAATCCGGCCCCATTAACGAATGTAAAGCATGCGATACAATTGGATGGTGGAACACACCTAAGAGTCCCGGGCCTGGAAAGGGTTCTACTTGTAAGTCTTGCGATCATGACACTGTGCGACAAGTCTATTCTGGGATGGGAGTTGCCGTTAGCCATTGTTTCAATTGTCAATTGACTTCAATAAAGAAGAAATGAGAAAGCCGAAACGCCCCCGCGATCCTAACCAGCTTGCAAAATCTATTGTTGATCTGGCAACGGGGGAAAAGACCGAACCCAATCCAGATGAATCAAAGAACCCGCATGCCGTTGCACTTGGGAGGCTTGGGGGATTGAAGGGAGGAAAGGCGAGGGCCAAAAAACTCTCAGCCAGTCAGCGCTCAGAAATCGCCACGAGAGCCGCCAAGAAACGATGGAAAAAGAAAGAGAATCAATAGAGACGCTTACTTCTTTCCCCTTGGAACCGCATCGTTGGCCTCACAAAACCTTCGATAAAGCTCTGCAATATCATCCACCTTACATTCGTTGGTCCATTCCACAATTAGTTTAACCGCCTTTTCCATTCTTTTCGTCTTTGCCATTCTACTGTCCGCGTGCTTTCTACCTTCCTTGAGGTATATGCGGATTTCCTTGTTGATTTCGCTTCTGGCCGCTTGGGGAATGTCGATCAATGGATTGTGGAGGATGTATATCCGACGCAATCCCCCCAAAATTTTGTAGTATATTCTGTAGGCGAGGTCTGGATCCTGAATATCGTCAACGGCGGAGAGGATCGCTAATTCTTTGGGCAATATTCCGGCGTGCTGACCAGCAAGACCCAGTACAGCCTGAGCTTCTGCTGGTTTAGCAGCGTTCTTAAGGATTTCCTCGATTTCCTTTCGATGTGCGGCTTTTTCTACTGTGACGGTACTGCCTCTGGGCTGAATTTCTTTTTGATCTCGTCTATCGGCACTTGAATGTTTTGTTTTTTCCATGGCTCTTTCACCTCTAAGTTTTTGATTGTTACGTCTGATGGAATTAGATACTTCGCATATTTGAAATGCTCGTCAGCATGATTCTTGAGATATATGTTGTAAATCAAAGAAGGATGAACATTCCAGGCTTGAGCGAATTGTACCAATACTGCTTCTGAGGCAATGTATCTTTCTAACTGTTCGAACTTGTCATCATCCAGAAATAATTGACGCGCAAATTGGTCAGCGGCCTCTTCCTCTATCTCGCTGTCAAAAAGTTCTTTGTCATCTCCATTTATTCTGTATGTACGTCGCGCCAAATCATCAAATTTTGTTAGGATATGGTAGCTTTCGTGGGCGAGAACTTGCCATAAGGTTGCGTATCGCTTACCAAGATTCGTCAATACGATATTGGGCTTCCCCTTGATGATGAATGTTGCTCCGCGAATTGAGGTATTGGCGACATAAGACTGAACAATTACAGTTACACCACACTCATACAATGCTTGGATGATTTTAGATAACCCGTATTCTGTATCCCGAGTCGCGCCTCGAAATAGAGCGAGTATCGTTTTAAATCGGTCTCTATCAAATGGATTGGGATTATCAATATTAACCAGTTCAAAGCGGATTAACGTGTTCCAGAATTGCAACATCTTGTCGGACGAGACTCGCTTGGTGCGGCTATAGAGCAGGGGTACTTCTATGTTGCTGTACTCATAAATTGAATCAAGGGAGAAGAATGCTTTTATACGATTCTCGAACGCCTCAAAATCTATGGCGGGGCTTGTAAAGAATTTTATTTTTCTAAGATTCTTAAGATCGAAATGATTTGCAATGAAACTGTAGCGTTTAGCATTGTCAAGTGCTTTGCGTTCCTCATTCGATATGCTATGCTTGTATAGGTCTATAACAGCCGCCTCGTCCTGTTCCAAGAAATGCGCAAGTTTGATTAATAGAGACAAATCCGGCTTCTGAAGTTGCCCATCGACAAATCTCTTCCAGCTATAGCGTTTAATGTTAAGCATCTTGCAAAACTGATTCCCCGAAAGTCCGGCATTTTCATATTTCTCGATAACTTGGTCTGCCAGTAGTTTAACTACCTCGTAGCCAAGGATAGAATTGATGGCCATTAGATTGCCGTCGGCCTTCTCTGATTTCTCTTCCATGTGGTCGGACTCAGACATTGTTGTATTGTGCTTGCATATAAGGTAATAAAACATTAGATTAGATGCAAGCAAAATCTGACAAATTTTTGTCAAATAATATTGCCCAAAAGGAACCACTCTGATGGATTTTAAAATAAAATGAACTTTATGCTTGACAAGTCAAGAATTATTCCATATATTGGTAGTAGGACAAACAAGGATAGAATCATGAACCGACTGCCAATTGAAAAACGAACCCAAATCATTCAGCTTCTTTGCGAGGGAATGAGCTTGCGGGCTGTCTCCCGCAGTACCGGAGCATCTATCAATACCGTCACGAAACTTCTTGTTGACGTTGGGACAGCCTGCCAATTGTATCACGATCAACACGTGAAAAACCTGCAATCGAAGCGGGTTGAATGCGATGAGATTTGGTCGTTCTGTTATGCCAAGCAACAGAATGTCCCTGATTCGATGAAGGGCCAATTCGGTGTTGGCGATGTTTGGACGTGGACAGCAATTGATTCCAATTCAAAACTCATTATTAGTTGGTTCGTGGGTGAGCGAAATGCAGCTTGTGCGGGTGTCTTCATGGAGGACGTTGCTTCACGCCTAACCAATCGTATTCAGTTGACAACAGACGGTCTAAACGTGTATTTGGACGCGGTAGAAGGTGCGTTCGGTGCGGATGTTGACTATGCTCAACTTGTGAAGATGTACGGCGATGCTCCTGAAAGCGAGAAACGATATTCCCCACCGAAATGTAACGGCACACAAAAAAACGGAGTAATGGGAACACCGAACCCTCGACACATTTCCACGAGTTACGTTGAGCGTCAAAATCTCACCATGCGCATGAACATGAGACGTTTTACTCGCCTCACCAATGCATTCTCAAAAAAAGTGGAAAACCATGCTCATGCCATTGCTCTTCACTTCATGTATTACAACTTCGTCCGCATACATAAATCGCTGCGGGTTACACCTAGATCGGCTTCTGGAATAACGACAAAATTGTGGGAGATCGAGGATCTGGTAAGATTAACTGATCCTAAAGGTTAAGCTTGCCCTGCTGTGCGCGGGGAATGTGTTTTATCACTTCAATTACTTCATACGACTTATCCACGAAGGTATTCACCTCATCCTCAAACTCTTTGTCAATCTTCAGTCGAACTCTGAAGGAGTCTCCCTTCGCGAATTGTTCCCCAGCGTCAATTCTCTTCAAGAAATTTGCATCAGAAATTTTGGCGGCTATCTTATGCCCCTTATGATAAAACTGCCATTTATACTTTCCCTCAAAAGCAATCACCAATGCGTTGATAGTCGCGGGCATGATTTCGGTCTTTAACCTTCCATGCTCTTCTATGCTGGATGTCGCTATGGCCTCAAACTCTTCGCGAGTTGACTTGACGATTTCTTCATTCTTTTCTCCGACTATTTCTAATCCGGCCACACTTGGATCAGCCTCTACAGCGCTATAAGTTTCCTCTAAAGCATCATTTACTCTGGCGTTCCCCGCAAATATCTTGTACGAACGTGCGTCTACGTTAATGACATTTCCCGTTTGTGTTGTTATCCTCGTTTCGTCTCCAATGTGTTCTACCTTTTTCGGTTTTTTCCCCGCCAGTGTTTTCTTAATGGCAATGATAGTACCCAATGTCGTGACGACCCTGTATAAATTGTCCAAAGTCGCATACAATTTCAGCGTTTCAAGTATCGTCTGAGTATCGACGGTAAGATGAATCAGAAAGCTACCTCTCTGTGGGGCACGCACTCTAATTTCGATTTTGCGTTCTTTGGCTATTTCTTTGTTCACCTCTTCGACCGCTACAATGATTCCTTCCAATGATCTCACAAATGTATTGGCTTCAATTTCGGTGACATCGCCAGTATATCTGAGATTAAATTCGGTATGGTCGGTTATCTTAGCCATGATTGCCCTCGCAATGTTCCCGCGCAAGGTAAGTATTCCGTTTCTCAAATTCAAGTTTGCTCTCACGGTGTTATTTCAACACTTTTCAAAGATTTTTCGTCTCAATTTCTGCCTTCTTCAAAAATGGCGATTTTGACGGATTCAAACTGAGACACTACCCACCCGCCACGTCCGGAATTTAAACAAGTATTTTTTGTTATATTAAATGATGGTTTCATTAATGAGATTCACCATATTCCTCGCGCTGGTCGCTCTGTGCAGCGGTGTGGGTTTCGCCCAGCAAAAGGACACGGACATAAAATTCCGCCTGGCTCAAAGCTATGAACGGGGAGGCAGCTATGAGACTGCGACAACGCTCTACGAAGAACTCTACGCGAAAGACTCACTCAACTACGCGATTTTTGATGCGCTTCGGCGAATGTACCTGCAACTCAAGAAGTACGACGTAGCGATCATCTTGGTCCAGGCAAGACTGAGAAAAATCCCGAATGATCCCGTCACACTGACCCAGCTCGGAACGATTTATCTGCGCGCCTCGAAGGAGAAAGAAGCGTTCGACGCTTGGGATAAGGCAATCGCCGTGGGCCCTTCCAGCGAAACGACGTACAGAATTGTCGGCGATGCCATGGTTGAAAACAGGTTGTTCGACCGCGCGATCGTTTTGTACCAGAAGGCACGTGCCGCGCTCAACAACCCGGGTCTTTTTGCAATAGATATCGCCTACCTGTATTCCATCGTCTTGAACTACACGGAGGCAACGCGGGAATACCTGCGTCTCGTGCGGGACGTTCCCCAGCAGCTTGTCTACGTCCAAGCTCGAATTGCGAGTTACACCGGTCGCACAGACGGCCTTACGGCCGCAACGCTGGTGGTCGAGCAAACGACACAATCGGAGCCGGACAACATCATATTCGAGCGGCTTCTTTCGTGGCTCTATATAGAAGGCAAGCGGTACGATAATGCCTACACGGTGTACAGGCTGCTTGATGAAAAGACAAAAGCATCGGGCCGTGAAATCTACAACTTCGCGGAACTCGCACTCAAGGAAAGAGCGTACGAGGTTGCCTCAAAGGCCTTTGGCGAAGTGATCGCGAAATACCGGACTTTGAACGTCCTCCCGGAGGCAAAGTTCGGTTACGCGAGGACAATGGAGGAAGCCAGCGCCGAGCGGGACACCCTGAACCTCTTTGGAAAAGCGAATCCTTTCTCTCCGAATGAGAAACCGGCGACAGAATCGCAGCCGACTTTCACTGGAGCTGTCGCGGCATACAAGCGCATTGTCACGGAGTATCCGAATACGGAAATTGCGGCCCGCTCCCTCTTGTGCATCGCAACACTCATGGTCGATCGCTTCTTCAATCTGGACGAAGCGCGAAGTGCGCTGGAAACGATCAATCGTAAGTACACATCCTTTGTTCCGGTTCTCCTCGAAGCGAAACTGCTTCTCGGAGATGTCGACGTCGCTCTGGGAAATCTCGACAAAGCCGAAGCGAGCTACAGCTCACTCACGGCCTATCGTTACGGCTCCCCCGAGTACCAGGAACGCGCCGCTTTCCGGCTTGCCGAGCTGAATTACTTTCGCGGAAAATTTCAGGATGCCCTCAAACAGCTTCAGGAACTGACAAAGAACGCGACCTCGGATATCACCAACGATGCACTCAGCCTGCTGATCTTTATTCAGGAAAACATGCAACCCAAAGAAGACGCCCTGAGAGAATATGCGAAAGCCGAGTTGCTCGAACGGCAGCGAAAACTTTCCGAAGCGTTAACGGCATTCGATGCCATCGCAAACGTGTATAAAGACTCGCCCCTCGGTGATGAATCGCTCATGAGTTCGGGAGATATCCTCACACACATGAATCGTTACACCGACGCAATCTCTTCCTACGACCGATTGGTCAAGGATTTTCCCGAGAGCATCCTGCTGGACCGGGTCTTCATGAAACTTGGGGAGGTTTATGAATTCGGGCTCGTCGACAAGCCGAAAGCCATTGATTCCTACAAAACGATACTCGAAAAATACCCGAACTCGATCTTCGTCAGCGAAGCGCGAAAACACATACGCGAATTGAGGGGGGACACTCCATGATTGTCGATTGTCGATTGTTGAAGCGAAGCGGAAATCCCGCGCGGAGTGCGGGACGGATTGCGGATTGGAGGTTGTCCGCGGGGAAATTTACTAGATCATTCCTCATGGTCATTTGCTCCTTGCTTGCGGCTCTCAGCTCTCTGCCGGCTCAGAAGATCTTGATTCCGATGGACCTGAAACAAACAGACCACCTGAAAGCATACGGGATCGCCTACTGGGCGTTGACGAAAAATATTGACGTTGACTGGCTACTCAATTATCGCGGCGGGTCGTTCATGCTGGACGGCGTTGAGGCTGTCGCGACCGAGTGCAGAATTCGCGGCGTTCTTTTTGAGGAGCTTCCGGGATCTCAGGCCGCGCCAATCTATGCAGAAGTGCAGGCGGAAAACAACAACATGGACGTCGTGCGCCTGGAAAAAGCTCCCAAGATCGCCGTGTACGTCCCCCCTAATTTTCTTCCGTGGGACGATGCGGTGACCCTTGCCATGGAATATGCCGAAATTCCCTATGACAAAGTCTGGGACGACGAGGTTCTCCACGACAAACTACTTCAATACGACTGGATCCATCTGCACCACGAAGACTTTACCGGACAGTATGGGAAATTCTTCGCTGCTTTTTCCACCGCTCCGTGGTACGTCGAACAACAGGTGCTGTACGAGAAGAAAGCACGAGAGCTCGGCTTCAAGAAGGTTTCTGAAGTGAAGAAAGCGGTCGCGCGGAAAATCAAAGACTATATCGCCGCCGGAGGATTCATGTTCGCAATGTGCTCCGCTACCGATACCTACGATATCGCGCTCGCAGCCGAACATGCCGATATCTGCGACATTATGTACGACGGCGACCCCCCTGATGCCGATGCGCAGAAAAGACTGGACTTTTCGAAATGCATCGCGTTCGAGAACTTCACTCTTGAAATGAATCCCCTGCGGTACGAATATTCCGATATTGATATTCCGCCGAGCGACCAGGTGGCGATGGAAGACCCCGAGACGGATTACTTCACGCTCTTCGAATTTTCCGCGAAGTACGACCCGGTTCCGACCATGCTAACACAAAACCATGTGAACATCATCAAGGGATTCATCGGGCAAACAACAAATTTCAAGAAGAGCCTCATCAAGAAAACGATAACAATCCTTGCGGAGAAGGAAGGAACGGAAGAAGTGCGGTACCTTCATGGTAACTACGGACGGGGAACGTTCACGTTCTACGGCGGCCATGACCCCGAAGACTACAAGCATGCCATCGGCGATCCGCCAACCGATTTAAGCCTGCATAAGAACTCTCCCGGATACAGATTGATTCTTAACAACATCCTGTTCCCGGCGGCGAAAAAGAAGCAGCAGAAAACATAGCCGGAATCATCACGTACTGACGTAAAGAATCCACAATGCGTATCGCTATCATCTCCGACGTTCACTCAAATCTGGAAGCGCTCGAAAAGGCGCTGTCTGTCATTTCAGCCAAACATATAGATGAAATTGTCTGCCTGGGAGACAACACCGGTTACGGAGCCAATCCGAATGAGTGCCTATCGCTTGTGCGCCAAACCACGCGGTACATCCTGCTGGGGAATCATGACGAGGCTTCGGTGGATCCTTCGATGACGGAGGACTTCAATCCGTTCGCGCGGGCCGCGTCGGAGTGGACCAGCGCACAGCTTACCGATGAAAACAAAGAAGCCATCCGAAAGTTTCCCTATACGCTGGAATTGGAAGGCTTGCTTTTTGTCCACTCGTCGCCGTACCAGCCGCATGAGTGGCACTATATTATCAGTCCGGCGGATGCCCGTGATAATTTTGCCCACTACAGAGAACCGATTTGCTTTGTGGGCCATTCACACGTTCCGGCGATTTTCTGCGAAGATATCTGGACAAAACAGGTGATCGAGGGAAAGAAGTTTATTGTTAATGTCGGGAGCGTCGGTCAGCCGCGGGACAACGACCCGCGATTGAGTTTCGGGATCATGGACACGGGAACATGGAGGTATGAGAATGTCCGCTCCGAATATGATGTGATGAAGGCATCTGCAAAAATCCGTAAGGCAGGTTTACCGAAACCGCTTGCCGACCGGATACTGGTTGGCCGGTAAAGTCCCCTACCCCGAGCTCTTGCCGAGTTCTTCCAGCTCTCGCTTTGCGCGAAATTCTATCCAATTCTTGAAATCATAATCATCGTATTCCAGCGCGCGCTCTAACTCGTTCTTCGCGCTTCGAGTATTATGCAGTTTGAGATGGCAGAGCGCGCTTTGGTAATGCGACCACGGTACAAGCCATCGCTCCTGCGTCAACGTTAAACCGAGGACCGACTGAAACTGGCGCAGGGCATTGCCGTACGCTCCCCGGTCAAACAGCGCTTCTCCGATTCCATACTCGGCTTCAGCAATGCGATCGGAAGAAATAAGCGGAATGTTCTTCAACGTTGTAAACAATGCGATCGCTTTCTCATCGTTTCCCGTCTTCAAGGCGTTCTGAGCTCTGATCAGGAGTGTGTCCGGGAGCGCGAGAGGGGACTTTAGGCGTTCCTGCGCTCTGCGTAATGAATAGGCGTCATCTCCAAAGGTGCGATCGCCCGTCGCAGCCCGCCGGTAATAGGGCAGCGCCGCATCGCGTTGCCCCGACATTTCATAGCACAATCCAATGCGATAGCTCGACGTGGCGGAATACGTTTCATCTTTATTCCCATTGAGGGATGCCCGGTATTCTGTCAACGCCTCCGGCCAATCTTCGAGCCGAAAATAACACTCGGCAAGCTTATAGTGGACGTAGGTGTCGACTCCGGGGAGAGCGCTGTTCGGCACGGTGAGAATTGCCAGGAGACGCTCTTTGGCGGTGCGGACGTCGTTCCGCCGGATTTCCCAGACAGCCCGGGAAAAAGCGAACAACGAGTTGTTCGGATAGTGAAGCGATAATTCCGCGAAGAGTTTTTCGCTTTCGTTGAAGTCGCCGCTGTGCCATGGGAGCAGTATGGCGAGGTAGTATTTCGCTTCCGTTCTTGTGTAGGTACCCTTCTCTGCCGCCGTGCGAATCTCTTTGAGACCGAGCTCACTATCTCCCGAAACACCTAAAATGGAAATAATCCACTGTAACGGTTTGGGAACGACGGTGAGATAGTAATGATAGAGGCCTAAACCGAGATACGCGTCGTACAGATGAGGGTCAAGTTTGATCGCGTCGTAGAGATAGTCATAACTTTTTTTCCCGTCCCACGCGGCCTTGAGCCAGCTCTTTGCCCTCACGTGGGCAAAGGCGCGATACCCATACACCGTTCCGAGACATCCAAACGCTTCCGCATTGTCGCCATGCTCGTCCAGATATTTTTCGCTCACCTGAATGGCTTCGTCGGCGAGTGATAGAAACGGTTGGTAATCCGAATCATCCCTGCTGAGAAGGTATCGCCAGAAGTGAATCGCCGCTTTCACGACATGAGGGCGTGGAAAGGAAGGGTCGAGTGAAATCGCTTCGTCGAATCTACTGGCCGCGTTATCAAAATCAAAGTTGTAGGCGTCTTCCAGCCCGCGAAGCGTCAACGCCTGGACGCGCTCGAGCGTTTCCGGGCTTGCGGTTCCGGCCGCGCACGGGAGGTACATCACAAACACGAAGGCAAGACCCTGGAATATCTTCAGCGAACTATTCATCAAGTAAAAAGTACAGAGTTTCCTTGTGAGACGCAAAACGAGCCGCCCGCGAACAACCCCGCCGCACGTTGTTTAAGAGAACTTGTTTCCCTATCTTTCACTCCGAGATCTCTGTGATTCCAATTATTTCAATTAATCCCAATAATCCCAAGTAATTCCAATAATCCCAAGTGCCCTTCTCATCTCGCACAAACTGGCATCACCAGCCCAATCTCCTGAGTCAGACTCTTGAGCGGCAACGGAGCGAAGGCCAGGCTATCCTCGACCTTACCGCAACCAATCCGACGGATTGCGGCATTCATTATCCCGGGAAAGAAATCCTGGCAGCGCTTTCCGACCCGGCGGCTCTACATTATCGCCCCGATCCAAATGGCTTGGCCGGAGCGCGAAGAGCCATTTGTGAGTACTATCGACGGAAGGATATTCCCATCGATCCGGCGGACATCACGCTCACTGCCGGCACGAGCGAGGCCTATGCCATGATTCTCAAGTTGCTGTGTAACGCCGGTGATGCGGTTCTCGTTCCGAAACCGTCCTACCCCCTGTTTGATTTCCTGGCAGAGATCAACGACGTGAAGCTCCAACACTACCGGCTCGGCTATGACCACGGCTGGCATTTAGACGTTGAATCCATCAAAGAGCAGATTTCAAAAACAACAAGAGCTCTTGTGTTCATCAATCCGCACAACCCCACCGGGATGTTCCTCAAGGCAACGGAACTCGAGGTCATAGAGAGAATCGCTCTTGAGCACCGGCTCGCTGTGGTTGTGGACGAGGTTTTCTCAGAGTACAGTTTCGGCGGCGATGCTGTGAAAGTGCAAACGACTGCACATCGTTCAACCGTCCTGACCTTTACGCTCAACGGCATCTCGAAACTACTGGGATTGCCGCAAATGAAACTCGCCTGGATCGTCGCGAGCGGTCCGCCGGAAGAACGTCGCGAAGCACTCGAGCGCCTTGAGACCATTTCCGACACGTTCCTTTCCGTCAACACTCCCATCCAGGTCGCGCTTCCAAAACTTTTTGAAGTATGCGAACCCGTCCGGGCACAGATTGTCAACCGGGTCGGGTCGAACTACTCTTTCTTGCAACGCTGCCTGCATCCCGCCGCCATCCGGTTGCTGGAGGCCGGCAGGCAGAGCGGCCCGGTTTCACTCCTTGCTTCTGAAGGCGGATGGTACGCGATTATCCGGCTGCCGAGAATTCGAACAGACGAGGAATGGGCACTGCAAATTCTCGAGCGGAAGGGTGTCTACGTCCACCCCGCGTACTTCTTCGATTTTGACGACGAGGGATTCCTTGTGGTCAGTTTACTTCCCGAACCCTGGTTGTTCCGCGAAGGAATTGAGAAGCTCGTTGCCTTTGTGGAATCTGCCGTCTGAACCAGGATTTGCGTGATTAATGGATCACCGAGATGAAAAACTTCAATCATCCCGCAAACCGGTGCACGCGTATATGATTAAGTTTCGGAATGTCCCAGATAAAGGTAGGGCAAGACTTGACTTTAGATTTTTGTGTACGAACGTCTTGTCCCTGGCGTTCTGGAAAAGTCGAAACAATTAAATCCGCCCGATGAAAGTGGGCATAGAAAAGTTAGACATCATCAATGGCTCACAGAGGATATAGGTCATCCCGAACTGCAAAAACATCTATATACGGTGATCGCACTAATGAGGGCTTCTGCCAACTGGGAAGTATTTCATCGAATATTGGAGAGGTCTTTGCCTAAATGTGGTGAAACGATACCGCTTGCTTTGGAAGAATAACTTGTTCGGGGGGTATCGCTAAAAAATCAAGTCTTGGATTTCCACGGGAATGTCTTTCACTACAGCTTTTAGACAGTTGAGAATCCTGCCAAATTCCTCGGGGGTTGCTAATTTTTTTAGCCTGTCCACACGGCCTTTCCGAATAAGTTCTTCAAGTTCTCCACATACTATGGTATCTATATGGTAGAGTTGAATAATCGTGCCGCCTCTGTAGAATCCGATCTGTTTTTCAAAATAGAATATTCGTTGAGTTGGATTGCAGTCCGGTTTGTAGAGGGTATTGCTTGCGTTTGTTTTGGCGGGAATTATTACAACATCATCGGGACCCCGATGATTCTTATTGGCTATAAGTAGGAGCTTATCGCATCGTTCGCCCCCATCGGGGTAAAGGAAGTTTGGATCGTATAGGATTTCGCCTCGCTTAAAATCCAATTACTCTCCATAATTGTACGCAAAAGCCTTTTTCTCTCGCATCATTTCCTGGGCAATTTCTTTCGTTAGGGGCTTCCTTAGTTCAATCACCTCTATCATGTCGATTATTGCGCCCTTGCCTTTTCTGGCAACCGTCTTCGTCCACGGTTTTCCAGGTTCATGGGATCCTAAAGAAGCTTCCGTTGCAGTGGCATTCTTGTAAATCTCCGCAACCTCTTTCATAATTTCTTGTTGGCGGGGAGAAAAAATCCGTAGATTCGGTTTTCTCAAAGCAATGAATTTAAATCCTGGAAATCTCTTGCCCTCCTCATTCTCAAACATCGTATCCTGAATGATCAACGCTTCCTCAAAGTCTTTCGGCAAGAATGTATTCTTGTCCTTAGTAATCTCTTTGTGAAATTTCGCTGGAACTGGACCCCAAGGCCATGCTTCATACTCCAGATTTGTGATGGGCAGCCCAGTGGCCTCAAAGTGACGAAAATCCATTTCGGCGAGTAATTTATACATCATCATTTTTGATGGGTTTCTAATCTTCCCTTTTTGAGAAAAGAATACAATTGACTCCATCAGTCTTTGACGATCTTTGTTCATTGACGATTTACGAAGGCGAGAGACGTCCATTGGTACAAATGTCCACAAAGTTCTGTAATATTCCAAATCTACTGTCCATTGCTATGACGGCGATCACTACTTCAACGATAATTTTGATGTTTGAGTTGCCTAATCAACTCTTACTACCTTTATTTCGGACATTCCGTTGAGTTTTCCCAAGAGCTTCATTCAGGAACCGGATGAGCGGCAACAGATCTTTGTACACACCGACGACCTTCTGAAGAAATTTCTCCGAAGTGCATTCCTTCTCATCCCATTCAACCCCCGCGTAGAAGCTCTTGTGTTTGAGCCACTCCAGCATCGGATGGTCAACGGGAAAACCGAGCGGAGCCCGCTGTAATTTTTCACCTTCGAGCGAGCCAAAAGTTTTCTTAAATGATTGCGTGGCGACGATGGAACGGAATTTCTCCGCCCGTTCCGCGATCGCACTGCGGATTTTCTTAAGCTGGTCACCGGTGGGCATGTATATCCCTCCCCCGACGTACACATGTCCCGGCTCGATGTGCGCGTAATACCCCGCGCTGTCTTCCCAATGACCTCGCAGATGAAACACCGCGGCGGCATGTGTTTTGTACGGGGCCTTGTTCTTGCTGAAACGGATGTCCCGATAAATGCGGAACATCGAGCGCTTCGGGTTGACGTCGATTTCCGGTGCAAGCCTTGCCATCGGGGCTTCCATCGCAGCGATGAACGACTGCATGGGCAATTTCACGAGGTCTTCGTACTCGGATTTGTGTTTAGCGAACCACTCACGGTTATTGTTCTTTTTGAGCTGCGCGAGAAATCGGATTCCCTCCTTCGGGAATCCGTCAAACGGTGGAAATACTTCCTGGTCCAGTAGGGGCTGTTTCATCTCTTCTCTTTCAATGAACTATATCGCTTATTCCGGACGGCAAGATGAACAAATCCTCCGGCTTTCTTTAATCGTTCACGAGCCTTCTTCGCTGTGAGACCGGCCTTGATCATGACGAGGGCGGTCTTGACGTGCCCGCCGGCCTCTGCAAGCTTTCCTGCGGCTGTTTCATAATCGACGCCGGTCGCAATCATCACAACCCTCTTCGCGCGCTCCTGCAATTTTTGGCTGCTCATTTTCAGGTTTATCATCATATTTTCATAGACCTTGCCAAGCCGGATCATTGCGGCAGTGGTCAGCATGTTCAGTACAAGTTTTTGTGCCGTCCCTGATTTCATGCGTGTGGAGCCCATGATTACCTCGGGGCCGACCTCCGGGCAAATCGCGATATCAATATGCTTGCGAAGTTCTGCAAAATCGGGCTTCCGGAGTACTGAACGAGGATTGGTCGTCACGTACACCGTCGAAGCGCCGCGTCGTTTCGCCTCCTTGACCGCCCCGACGACGAACGGTGTGCGGGCGCTTGCAGCGATTCCGCAGACGACGTCCTTCTTTCCGACTTTCTTCGACCGGATGGCCCTCATACCGTCCTTTTCGCTGTCTTCCGACCCTTCTCGTGAACGGAACACAGACTCCAGTCCTCCCGCTATGATTCCCTGTACAGTCTCCGGTGAAGTCCCGAATGTCGGCGGGCATTCGGAAGCATCGAGAATCCCGAGCCGGCCGCTCGTCCCGGCTCCCACGTAGATCAATCTGCCCCCGGAGCGCAGAGCTTTGACGACGAGTTGGACAGCCCCGGCAATATGGCGAATTTCCTTTCTGACCGCGAAGTTTACGGTCCTCTCCTCCCTGTTAATCGATTCCAGAATTTCGGGGATTGACATTCTGTCGATCTTAAGGGTTCGCGGGTTTCGTTGTTCGGTGGTCAGCCGTTGAAGCTGATCGAAGAGTTGTTTATTCTTCTTCATATTTCCATCTACGGATAAATGACGACGAGTTTCTTGTCGGGGAGCTCGGAGGAATCGATTCCATCCACGGAGAGCGGAAAAGGAACCATTGCCCGGGGATTCAGTTTACGCTGTGTCTCCTCCAGCTCATCCGTTAACACCCCACCTTTCAGCAGTAAAATGGTGCCCCGTGGGATCTGATGGGTTCGCTCGATTCCTTCTTGGAATTCCCCCGGCTTTTTGTCCGGTGACTTCAAAAGCGGCTTGCTCCATTGAATAATGTCCTTCATCGGAGCGACCGCCCGGGCGATAATATAATCAAATGAATGTTGATATTCGTGGTTGCGTGCCAGATCTTCGGCCCTGCTGCAAACCGCCACAACGTTCGTTGCCGGCAACGTAAGAAGTATTTCCTTCACGGCGTTGACCTTCTTCTGAATGGAATCAACAAGCGTGAACTGAAGGTCGGGGCGCAAAATGGCGAGAGGAATCCCCGGCAGTCCGCCACCCGATCCGAAGTCCAGAACCGCGCAATCTCGCTCGGGTTGAAAATGGAAGAGAAACGAAATCGAACCGAGCATGTGTCTGGTCCAAACGTTTTCTTCGTCACGCCGGGAGATGAGATTTATCTTCTTGTTCCACGATAGAAGCTCGTCGCAAAATTGTTCAATCAATTTGACCTGAAGGTCTGAGACGTTGAAGTGATTCTTGCTGCAAATCGTTTTGAACCACAGTTTCTTTTCCATAACTGAACGGATTATTCTTTGAACACAGTGTTTCTTCCTTTGCGAATTCTTCGCGGCGAGATATTAACGAAGAGAGCGCCAGAATTTCAGAACGAGCCTAATGAAAGAGAGGCAGAAATGCAACACGCCCGTAAGTTATTGTTTATTATGAGCTTATGTTCGATTGTTCCACGTGGAACTTTGTGGTAGTTGTTGGTTATTGGTTGTTAGTTCTTGTTCTAGCATCTAGCTTTTGGCCTTTGGCTTTTAGCATCTTCCTTCTCACCATCTCAACGACGCCCTTCCCCGCCTATCTCATAATCTGACCGGCGGAACTTCCCGCGCTTCTCATCTTCTCATAATCTCATCATCTCAACTACTCAACAACCCATGATCTCATTTTCTCAAATGTACCATCACCACCGAAACATCGGCGGCGGTGACACCGCTTATGCGGGATGCTTGTCCAAGCGATGCCGGACGAATCTTGGTCAGCTTCTCCCGCCCTTCGGTGGAGAGCGCGCGCACGGAATGAAAATCAAAATCGTCCGGAATCGGGATTGACTCATACTTCTCGAAGCGATCCATCTGCTCTTCCTGACGGGTGATGTATCCGTCATACTTGATCTCAATTTCTACTTGCTCGATTATCTCCCTCCGCTGCTTTGCCGGCTGGTCCAGGAGTCGTGAAAAGAGCGGTTCTTTCCGGAAGGGCTCAAGCGCGAGGAGTTCTGCGAGCTGGACTTCGGGTCTCCGCAGAATCTGTGCGAGCTTTTCTTTCTGCTGGAGCGACGTCGTTCCCTTTGATTCGAGGTATGGATTGAATTCCTCCGGTGAAGCGCTCTTTGAGAGGAAGAATTCAATGGCGACGTGAATAAATTCCTCCTTCTTCTGCACCCGCTCATACACCCGGTCGGTTATCAAACCAAAAGAGTGGCCGGACTTCATCAGCCGCCGGTCGGCATTATCCTGGCGAAGCAGCAGGCGGTATTCGGCCCGCGAGGTAAACATGCGGTACGGTTCCTCGGTGCTCTTATTGACGAGGTCATCGATAAGGACGCCGATGTATGCCTCTGACCTTTTCAACACAAACGGCTCCAGACCCTTAACCTTCAACGCTGCATTAATTCCAGCCATGAGACCCTGCGCGGCGGCTTCCTCGTACCCCGAGGTTCCGTTGATTTGACCGGCAAAGAAGAGACCGTCCACAAGCTTCGTTTCGAGTGTAAGTTTGAGCTGGTGTGGAGGGAAGAAATCATACTCGACTGCATAACCGGGGCGCAACATTTTGACGTTTTCGAGTCCGGGAATCGTTCGCAATCCTTCAAACTGAATATCCCCCGGCAGACTTGTTGAAAATCCATTCACATAAACGACAGGCGTATTGTAGCCCTCAGGCTCAAGAAAAATCTGGTGACTTTCTCTCTCAGCGAATCGAACGATCTTATCTTCAATAGATGGACAGTATCTCGGTCCCACTCCTTTGATCCTCCCTGTGAACATGGGCGACCGGTCGAACCCTTTCCGGAGAACACTGTGCGTATCTCCGTTCGTGCGTGTGAGATACATGGGAATGAGCTTATTCTTGATCTCATCGTTCTGGAAGGAAAATGGCTGTGGTGGGTTGTCGCTTTCATGGACCTCCACCTTCGAGAAATCAATACTCCGGATATCGATTCTCGGAGGAGTTCCGGTCTTCAACCTTCCGCTCACAAATCCCAGCTTGAGCAGGCTCTCCGTTACCCCGGTTGAGGCCTTTTCGCCATATCTTCCGCCAACCGAGTTTTCCATGCCCGTGTGCATGATGGCGCGAAGAAACGTTCCGGCTGAAAGAACAAGGCAACGACATGAATACCGCTTCCCGGAATGGGTAATTATTCCCGAAAGGCGGTGTACATGCCCGGCACCATCCTGGGAGGTGATAAGTTCCAGCAAAGAATCCTCGATGACGTCAAGCCCAGATTGACGAAGAACTGTATTTCTGGCATAGTCTGAATACCATTCACGGTCATTTTGACACCTTGGCGACCAAACCGCAGGTCCTTTGGAGCGGTTAAGTATCCGAAACTGGATACCGGTGGCATCGGCAAGCTTTCCCATTTCTCCGCCAAGCGCATCTATCTCCCTGACCAGGTGGCCCTTTGCGGTACCGCCGATCGCCGGGTTGCACGACATCCGGCCGATCGAGCTTATATCCATGGTCATCAAAGCAGTCCGGCATCCCATCCTTGAGGCCGCTAGAGAGGCCTCAATTCCAGCATGTCCGCCGCCGACAACGATAACGTCGTATTCCAGAGATATTCTTCTGCTTTCCATCAATATATCATTGTTTCACGTGAAACATCCACCTGCGCTCTTCGAGCTTCGGTGGACCCGCCTAAAGGCGCTGGTGGGCACGCCTTCAGGACATGGAATTCATCGGTTGGCATTGGTGGTAAAAGTTTCATGGTAGTTCCGGACTATTTCCCTATGCAAAATCTTGAAAAAATGTTATGGAGAATATCATCCGTTGTTACGACACCGATTATCTCGCCAAGAGAATCCAGTGCGGCCCGCAAATCTACGGCAATAAACTCGTTGCTTTGAGAGTCTTTCAAACTTTCCAGAGCGACCGCAAGGCTTCCTACAGCTCTTTGAAAGCTATCACGGTGGCGGCTGCTGGTGATCACCAATGACCGTTCTACGCTCGTCCCGGATCCACTCAGGGCCATTCCTACCAGCTTCTTCTTGAACTCACCGAATCCTTCACCCGTTTTGGCCGACATTTTGATGACATCGTATTCCTTCAATTCGCCGGGGAGGTCAAAGCGGACGCCTTTTCCGAGCAGGTCAATCTTGTTCTCCGAGACCAGGAAATTGCGATGCTTGACTTCCTTTAGGACCTGGTTAAGCACGCTCTTGTCCATGGACTGATAGCCAGTGTCGGCATCCAGCACGAGAACAATGAGGTCGGATGTCTGAATTTGCGATTCTGTTCGCCGGATTCCCTCGTTCTCTATGAAATCTTCACTCTTGCGCAATCCGGCGGTGTCGGCTATCCTGAATAGCAGTCCATCGATTACTATATTCTCTTCGATAACGTCACGAGTGGTTCCCGGGATTTCCGTCACAATGGCACGATTCTCATTGAGTAAAGCATTGAGAATACTTGATTTACCAACATTTGGTTTTCCTGCCAAAACGACCTTAAACCCTTCGCGATAAACCCTTCCGTACTTGTACGAATCAATGAGCTGGTTCAAGTATTTGATGACCGACTCAATTTGCCTTGAGATTTTGCCCTTATCGGTGAATTCCAGGCCTTCCTCAGCAAAATCCAGCTCCAGTTCCAACAATCCACACACATCCAGCAGTTGCTGTCGCAGCTCGGCGATCTTTATTGATAGTTTCCCTTCAAGTTGTTGAAGCGATGTCCTGTGCGAAATTTCGGACCGGGAGTTGATCAAATCGGCGACCGCTTCTGCCTGGGAGAGGTCGATCCTGCCATTCAGGAAAGCGCGTTTTGTGAATTCCCCCGGCTCAGCCAGTCGTGCACCGTACGCAACGATTGAATCAAGAATCTTGCGCGTCACGAACATCCCTCCGTGGCAGCTAATCTCAACCGAATTTTCTGCGGTGTACGAATGGGGTTCCAGAAATACCGTTGCAATGACCTCATCGATGGCGTTGCCGTCGGGATCGATGAATCCGCCGAAGTGAGCGGTGTGTGTCGCGGCGGAGGTCAGCGGCTTCTTTCCGCGGAAGCCCCTGTCGGCAATTGAGATCGCATCCTTGCCGCTGATACGAATGATGGAAATCCCGCCCTCGCCAACCGGCGTGGCGATAGCGGCTATGACGTCGTCAAGCGGATTCATATCTATGAAGGTTGGAAAATGAAATTTAGAAAACTCTGGAGTGAAAAACAATTTTGAAGTTCGCCAATATTTTTATACCTTTCGTAAAACTTACTCAGGGTAACCTGAAGGGTCAACAGCTCAACGGATGGTAACTGCCTCCGAGGGAACTACACAATGAGCATAGAATGAACGACCAACTCCCACTTGATTATGCTGCGGGGAGAACAACGAGACGCGCTCGTGTTGTAGACGAGAAAGCGTGGCCCGCTGATAATAAGTCACTTGCCGTTGCGGTCTAAAGGACGGACTTTCACTGAAAGAGTAATTCAAGCATGCCAAAGATTTTCGACAACATTGAAAACCAGTTACTCGAAGGGTTAAACTATACCCTCGACGTTTCTCATAAGTCAGATTTTTGTGTCGGCTATTTCAACCTCCGCGGCTGGAAGCAAGTCGCGAACAAAATTGATGGTTGGACGGGTGGCGATGGTCACCAGTGTCGCCTACTGATCGGAATGCAACGCCGACCCGAGGAGTTGGTAAGGGAATACTTCTCCCAGAAAGAGCCGGAGCTGATCGACAATAACACGGCCGCAAAACTACGCAAGATGCTCGCTCAGGAATTCAAAGATCAACTCACCATCGGTATCCCCACCGAAGCGGATGAGATTGGCCTCCGTAAGCTCTCTACTCAAATCAAGAACAAGAAGGTTGTCGTCAAGCTCTTCCTACGTCACCCGCTTCACGCCAAACTCTATTTACTTTTCCGAGATGATAGAATCAGTCCCATTGTCGGCTATGTTGGTAGCAGCAATTTGACCCTTGCAGGCCTGGAGAATCAAGGCGAGCTCAACGTTGATGTTGTTGAACAAGATGCGGCTCAGAAACTCGCGAGATGGTTCAATGATCGATGGGAAGACCGGTGGTGTATGGATATCTCGGAGGAGCTTGCTCAGATCATTGACGAGAGTTGGGCCTCAGAGCAACTCCGACTGCCATATCATATCTATCTTAAGATGGCCTATCATTTGTCGCGGGAAGCGCGAGCGGGCATTTCCGAGTTTAAAATCCCGCGCGAGTTTCAACACGAGCTTCTTGAGTTTCAAGAGAAAGCCGTTCTCGTAGCGGCGCACCATCTCAACAACGAAAAGAGAGGCGGCGTCCTCATTGGTGATGTCGTCGGGTTTGGAAAGACAATGACCGCCACGGCAGTGGCAAAGATCTTTGAGGAGGATTTCTTCCTTGAAACGCTGATTATATGTCCAAAGAACCTGGTAAGAATGTGGAAGGACTATGTCCACAAGTATCGTCTCCGAGCAGATGTTCTTTCGATGTCACAAGTACAAAATGTCCTACCCAAGGAAAGGCGCTACAGGATCGTATTGATCGACGAGAGTCACAATCTGCGCAACCGTGAAGGGAAGCGCTATCGTGCGATTCAGGAGTACATTCGACTCAACGACAGCAAGGTTATTCTACTTACAGCTACTCCTTACAACAAAACGTATACCGATCTCTCGAATCAGCTCAGGTTGTTTATCCAGGAAGATAAAGACCTCGGCATCAGTCCGGAGCGTTTCATTGAAAGCATTGGCGGTCCCGTTCAATTCATGGCTCAATATCAGTACCCGACCCGGAGTCTCTTGGCCTTCGAAAAAAGCGACTTTGCCGATGACTGGCGAGAGCTTATGCGCCTTTTTATGGTTCGGCGAACAAGAACCTTCATCAAGGCCAATTATGCCAAGACCGACTCGGCAAACAATCGGAAATATCTGCAATTCGCCGATGGTCGCAAATTCTATTTCCCCGATCGTATTCCCAAGAAGGTCGAGTATGAATTTGATTCAACCGATCCGAATGATCAGTATGCAAGGCTGTATTCACAAAGTGTGGTCGACATCATCAATCATCTCAGCCTTGCCCGATATGGTCTTGGCAGATTCCTCGAAGAGCATCCATCTGTGAAACCAACGAAAGATGAAGAAGTCGTCATAGACAACCTTTCGCGGGCGGGAAAGCGCTTGATGGGTTTCTGCAGAACGAATCTCTTTAAGAGACTCGAAAGCAGTGGATACTCATTCCTGCTTTCCATCAGTCGTCATATTCTCAGAAACTCCTTGTATGTCTACGCGCTCGACAACAGACTTCCGTTGCCGATCGGACCCCAGGAATCAAACCTGCTCGATGAATTTCTGGATGATGAAGACCCCGATAGAACAGACACCACTGAACTGAAACTGATTCTGAAGGAGGAACAGTATCTTGAGCAGGCGAGGGGACTCTACGACCTATATAAATCAGAACACGCACATCGCCTTGACTGGATTCGGGCGGAGCTTTTCCAGAAGCAACTGAAGCAGTCGTTGATTGAGGATGTCCGCGAACTCATAAGAGTGCTCGCGATCGCAAAAACTTGGGACGCGGCAAAAGACAAACAACTCACGGTGCTGCATAGGCTCTGCTCTAAGAAACATCCTCATGACAAGATCCTCATCTTTACGCAGTTTGCCGACACGGCCAATTATCTCTTTGAGCAGCTCAAGCGGCTTGGTGTTGCCCAAATAGAGTGCGTCACTGGTGACTCTGAGGATCCCACGGAATACGCCTATCGATTCAGTCCCGACAGCAACGAGAGAACGGCAATAAAAGGGACGGACAAGGAGATCAGAGTATTGGTTTCGACAGACGTACTCAGTGAAGGACAAAACTTGCAGGATGGTCATATCATTGTGAATTTTGATCTCCCCTGGGCGCTCATCAGGCTTGTTCAAAGGACGGGTCGTGTCGATAGAATCGGTCAAAAATCCGAGAAGATACTCTGTTATTCATTTCTCCCCGAAGATGGCTTGGAGAACATCATCCTGCTTCGCAACAGGTTGAGCACGCGCATCAGGCAAAACGCTGAGGTTGTTGGCTCTGACGAGACCTTTTTTGAGGGCGACCCGATTAATGTTGCAGACCTTTATAACGAAAAAGCTGGAATCCTGGACAAGGAGGATGAAGGAGAAGTCGACCTTGCCTCGTATGCGTACCAGATTTGGAAGAACGCTACCGATGCAAACCCCGAACTGAAGAATACGATTCCGGCGCTTCCCAACGTTGTGTACGCAACGAAAGCTCACTCAGAGAAGAAAGATGAGGGAGCGATTGTTTACACACGCACGGCGGACGACAATGATATTTTGGCGTGGGTCAACACTAACGGCGAGATCATCACGCAATCGCAGCTCACAATTCTTAAGGCGGCAGAATGTCCGCCCGACACACCACCACTCCATAAGCTTGAGCAACACCACAAGCTCGTGGAATCAGCAATGGGTCACATCCAGGAAGTCGAAAGCAGCATCGGTGGACAACTGGGCAAAAAGACCGGCGCCAAATACCGCACGTACATGCGTCTCATTCGTTACTATGAAGAAAACAAAGACACCCTGTTTGCCGGCGAACCTATGAAGCGTGCTATCGATGATTTGTATAAGTTTCCGCTCCGTGAGGCAGCACGAGACACACTCAACCGTCAGCTCAAAGCCGGTATCGATGATCCCGACCTTGCGGAACTTGTTATAGCCCTGCGTGAGGAAGATAAACTGTGCATAGTCGATGAGGCGGAAGTGGAGAGGCGAGAACCTCAGATCATCTGTTCGTTGGGGCTTAAGGTCGGGTGACAACTACGTACAGGAGGATATGAAAACAGAAAGTGAGTTGGTTCCGCCCGAGATAATTGAGAAGAGAATCTTTCTCCTGCGGGGCCAGAAAGTGATGCTCAGTCCACACTTGGCAATATTGTATAGTGTGGAGACCAGAGTCCTGAACCAGGCCGTGAAACGCAACATCTCCCGATTTCCCCCAGATTTCCTTTTCCAGACAAACGATGCGGAAGCGGATTGGCTGGTATCACAAAATGTGATACCACATCGCAAGCACTTTGGCGGTACATTGCCGTATATGCTCACAATGGAGGAGTAATATATGTCTCCTAAGAAAACAAACACCGCACTGATGCCCATTGAGCGTCAGATTATCAGCATTCGTGGAGTACGGGCGATCATCGACGATAGTCTTGCGGGGATCTATGGAGTGTCGACGAAACGCCTGAATGAACAGGTGAAGCGCAACCGTGATCGTTTCCCGGAGGATTTCTGTTTTCAAGTTACAAGTCGAGAGCTGAATTCGATGCGGTCGCAAAATGCGACCGCATCAAAAAGAAATGTGCGTTATCGTCCCTATGTGTTCACTGAACATGGAGCCATTATGGCTGCCAATATTCTGAAAAGCAAACGGGCAGTGCACATGAGTGTCTTCGTCGTCCGAGCGTTCGTCCGCTTCCGTGAAACGATGATTGCGCATAGGGATCTTGCCGATAAACTGAAAGAGCTGGAACGAAAAGTCGGACAACACGACGAACAGATGCGGGCAATTATCGAGGCTATTCGTCAACTTATGACACCACCCGAGAAGCCAAAACGCCAAATTGGTTTTACGGTAGAAGAACCGCGCGTGAAGTACTCCATGCGGAGAACAAAACGATAATGTCCATCCCAAAAGCAACATTCTCACAACTCATCAAAGAGTTCAAGATCAAGGAACTCTTCAACGAACTTGGCTGGGATAATGTAACGGCAAAGTATCCTATCGCTGTCGATCCGCCCAAAGATGAAGCACGGCGGACAGGTGGCAGACTCTATTCCCTAACCGGGATTGCACAGAAGAAAGAGTTCCTGATTCTCCTCTGCCAGCCTCAGGATGGGGGCGCGATTCCCGATGCCGCGGCACGGAAGAAGATCGACAACGCGATCACAAAACTACACTTCGAGCATCTGATCATTTATGTCGATGGCAAGAAGACCCGCCAACACTGGGAGTTGATGATCCGGGAACAGAATAAACCGATTGTGTGCCGACCGATAGACTACTTTGCCAGGCAGGAGCCGGAACTTCTTTTCCAGAAACTTGAAGGGTTGTTTTTCTCGTATGAAGACGAGGACAAGCTCAGCATCGTCGATGTACGCTCCCGGGTGATGGAGAACTTCGAGCGGAACGCCGAAGTCGTCACAAAGAAGTTCTATGAAAAGTTCAGTAAAGAGCATGAAAAATTCCTGAGTTTTATCAAAGGCATCCAGAGCAAAGTCGATCAGGAATGGTATGCCTCACTCATGCTCAACCGCCTCATGTTCATCTATTTTATTCAGAAGAAGGGTTTTCTCGATAATGACAGAAAGTATTTGAGTAACAGGCTCGATGCCGTTCAGAAGAAAAGAGGAAAGAACAAGTTTTACTCTTTCTACAGAAACTTCCTACTTGTTCTTTTTCATAAAGGTCTTGGTTCACCCGTGCGCGATGCCGAGCTTGAAGCTGAAATCGGTAAGGTCCCGTACCTCAACGGCGGCTTGTTCGACGTTCATAAGCTCGAGCATGATAACAAAGATATCTCCATTGAGGACAAAGCCTTCGAGCGCATCTTCGACTTCTTCGATGAATACAACTGGCACCTCGACACGCGCCTGACGGCCACCGGCAAGGACATCAACCCGGATGTCATCGGGTATATTTTCGAGAAGTACATCAACGACCGGGCGGCGATGGGGGCGTACTACACAAAGGAAGACATTACGGAATACATCAGCAAGAACTGTATTGTGCCGTGGCTGTTCGATGAGGCCAAGCGCAACTATCCAAAGCCCTTCATTCCTTTCGTCACTGCGAGCGAAGCGAAGCAGTCTGATACATCTCGGGAAAATCAGATTGCTTCGGTCGCTTCGCTCCCTCGCAATGACAAGATGAGCATCTGGTCATTCTTCCAGCAGAGCGGCGACACGTATATCTACCCAGCCGTGAAATACGGCGTCCCGCAAAAAGGCGACCTGTTCGGCGATGTACCCGAAGAGATCAAGAATGGATTCAGCGCCGACCTGGACAAGAAGCCGGTCAACGAAAAAGATCCTCATTTGTTTGAATTGCGCAAAAGCTGGAACAAGCCCGCACCTCCCGAAATTGCACTCCCAACGGAGATCTACAGAGAGCTCATTGCGCGACGAAAACGCTACCAGGAAGTGAAACAGAAAATCGGAGCGGGCGAGATTACGGAGATCAACGACTTCATCACCTACAACCTCAACATCCGGCAATTTGCCCAGGACGTGCTTGCGCAGACCGATGATCCGAAGCTCATCATGGAGTTCTACAAGGCGGTGAAGAAAATTACCGTCCTCGACCCGACGTGCGGCTCCGGCGCTTTTCTCTTTGCGGCGCTCAACGTGCTTGAGCCGCTCTACCTTGCCTGTGTGACCCGCATGCGCGAGTTTGTGGAGGAGCATGGCAAAGGCAAGCACAAATTCTTTGAAGATGAGCTGAAGCTGATCGACTCCGACAACCACCCCAACGAAGAGTACTTTATCTACAAATCCATTATCCTCCACAATCTGTACGGCGTGGACATCATGAAGGAGGCGGTCGAGATTGCCAAGCTCCGTCTCTTCCTGAAGCTTGTTGCTACGGTGGACGTGGATTACAAGAAGCCAAACCTTGGACTTGAGCCGCTGCCGGATATCGACTTCAACATCCGCTCCGGTAATACGCTCGTTGGCTATGCAACGCTTGCCGACCTTGACAAAGGCGAGCAAGGCGGATTGTTCGGCGACGAGGAGAAGCAAGCGATACTGGAGCAAATGGAACTGGTTGCAATGGCATATGAGCACTTCAAAGAAGAACAGACACGAGCGGTAAGCGATCCAGAATCGTATAAACAGGCAAAGAAGGATCTGGAAAACCGTCTTAAGGATTTGAACGAGAAATTGAATAAGTACTTGGCCGTTACATATCTTGGACCCACTCACAGCAAGACAGCATATGAGAAATGGGTTGACTCCCACCAGCCGTTCCACTGGTTGGCGGAATTCTATACGACGATTGAGCAAGGTGGGTTTGACGTGGTTATCGGGAACCCACCTTACCTGGACCTAAGGGAACTGACTCAATACAAAGCGATTGGTTATGAGACTGTGGTGACGAAGAACCTCTATCCCATGATCCTTGAAAGATGTGAATGGTTGGTCGAACCCAGAGGAAGACTGGGCTTTATTGTTCCAGTCTCATCCGTGGCGACAGAAGGCTATTTGGCGCTGCAACGCAACCTAGTGAAGCGAAAGCTAGCTTTCAGTTCATTCGATGATCGGCCCGCTCATTTGTTCGAAGGGTTGGATAAGAATACGCTTTCTATTTTGCTTCTCTCAGGGGCGACGAGTCAAGCGAACATGTTTTCCACTAGGCTATCTAGATGGGGCACCGCAGAGCGAGCATATGTGTTTTCACGATTAAAGTATTGGCCCACTCCGGTCAGCACCCTTCCAGGTTGCTTGCCCAAGATTGAAACTGAGCTTGAAGCATGTATTTGGGGAAAGTTATTCGAAAGCGACTCGAAATTAGCGGAGGCTTATGCATCGGCCTCAAAGCATGTCACGCACTACTCTAGAAAGGTGAATGCATTTCTTCAGATCCTGGACTTCATCCCAAAAGTAACGGATGGAAAAGGCAATCTCCGTCCGCCATCAGAATTTAAGGACCTGCGATTCCAAAGTGCAGGTGAAGCGTCGGCCGTGTTTGCTTGCTTCAATAGTTCGATGTTTCGGTGGTTTATGGACGTAGTCTCCGACGGAAGTCACTTAAACCGAAGAGAGATCGACAATTTTCCCTTCGATCCTAAGAAAGCTTCCTCTCGATTCTTATCACTGGTTCAAATCGCCAAACGCTTAACAGAGAGCCTCCAGGGCAACTCAATGATCCGCAAAATGGCCTACGCACATGATACATTAACTGTTCAGTGTATCGTGCCGAAACATTCCAAGTCCATCATCGACGAGATCGACCAGGTGCTGGCGAAACATTATGGGTTTACGGAGGAGGAGTTGGATTTTATCATCAATTACGATATTAAGTATAGGATGGGGAAGGAGTTGGAAGAGTAGTAGCATACTGACGCAGTCATATTTTCTTAATGGAAAGCAAAATGGAAAATTACATTGACGTGAAACCAGCCGTACTTGAGTCGACTAGAAGATCATTAGGGATTGACTTACCTAACGCATCTATTTTATCAGGTATTCCTATAGATCGAATACAACAATTAGAGTCTGACAAGAAGCCAACTCTTTCTGAACTTAAAGCTCTTGCCAAGGCATATAGCAGTTCAATCGCGGCTCTCCTGCTCTATCAACCCCCATCGGAAAAACCATTACCAAGGGACAGACGAACCGTCAATTCAGAGCAAGAAGGAATTTTTGATTCCAAAACTATTTTAGCTGTTCGGAAAGCCCGGGCGCTACTTGGTTTATTGATCGAATTGAAAAAGGAACTCGACATACCTATCAATAGATTTTCTTACAAAGCTACTCCTAGCGCGGACCCAAAAGAATTAGCTATCGAGCTTCGCAAACGGTGGAACCTTGATGAGATTAAAGCATTAAGAAATGTCAATCTCGCTCTTGAAGCTTTCGTCGAGAAGATGGAATCTCTTGGAATAGCAATTTTTCAATTACCTCTGTCGAAAGACAATCTTCGTGGTTTTTCAGTTATTGATGAGCAACTTCCAATCATAGTTGTCAAAAGAGGCGGCGAACCGGCGACTGCCAAGATTTTCACTCTTTTTCACGAACTTGGTCACATTTTGATTAACGACGGGGGCATATGCGATCTCAACCTTCTTAACGAACCTCAGAATATCGAAAAATGGTGCAATGCTTTTGCGGGTGAATTATTAGTTCCTTCAAAAGAACTATTAAGTCATCGCATTGTAAAACAATATCTTAGTTCAGGACAAATGGAGTGGGCAAAACAGGACCTATTAGAAATCGGGAATGATTTTTATGTGGGTCCACTGGTCATTCTGAGGAGGTTACTTAATAACAATCGTACGACAAAGGAATTTTACGACGCAAAGCACAAATCCTGGAATAAGCAAACCTATGGTAAAGCAAAAGAACCTGAAGGTAGAAATATTCCAAAAGAAATTATCAGAGAAAAAGGGAAGACATATATTGGTTTAGCTCTCAATGCATTTGATCGGAATAAGATTAGTCTGAAGGATCTATCAGATTATTTGGGTACAAGATTTTCCTATATCCCACGGATTCGTCAACTGCTGTACGAGTAGTAAATGAGTCCCGATCTTTTCACCGGAGATATCATATATGTAATTGATACGAGTGCGCTGATCGATTTGGAAAACATTTTCAGATATGATAGCCCCGTATTTAGGGCTATTTGGGAAGAGATAGAAATCCTAATTGAAAAAGATAATCTGATAACATTAGACTTTGTGGAAGAGGAAATAAGTTCCTATGAGGGGGAGAAAGAATTTCTAAAAGAATGGATCAAAAAGTGGAAGAAGAAAAAGAAATTCATAAAAACAACCGACGAAGCAATTATAAACGAAACAATACCAATCATTAATCAGGAGTACAACACAGGATTTCTCAACAAGAATAAACTCGCAAACGGAAGAGATGAAGCAGATCCTTATTTGATTGCATATTGTAAGAAAAACGATTATGTACTGATCACAAACGAGAGTAAACATAAATCAAATAAAATCCCCGCCGTGGCCAATAAAAATGGCGTCAAGAATATCAATATCCATGAGTTTTTTGAAGAACGAGGCTTAAAAATGGTACGGAAGGATGAATAATTTATTGTCAGCGAAGCGCCGAGTTCGTCCCGCTCACCTGTCTGATATCTCCTTCGCGATATGCGGCCAGGCGGTGGGGCTGGGTTTTATCTCTTCGACCTACATGGATTCAGGGCGGGCATCCCGCCTAAAGGTAACGCCCGGCGGGCAGGCAATTACAATATCAACTACAGGATGGTGAAGGAATTGGACGAAACAGATTAAATTGATTGGAGAGTAATATGTTTAGACTCCTTGAAATTCAGCTGGGACGACATGAGGTGCTTGCCGATCTACGGCTCAACTTCGTTAACGGGGAAGAGATCAAAAAGGGGCCTTATACCACATTGGTCATAGGTCAAAATGGGTCGGGGAAAAGTCACTTGCTGCGAGCAATAATCGAGATCTTCAGAGAACTTGAAAACATATCGAAGACCGGCAAAGTGCAAAACCTCATTCGGGGTGGATTCTCTGTCAAGTTCCAAATGGACAAAGATATATTTGAGGTAAACACGATTGCGGGGCAAGGCATCGCCAAACATGTCAGCCAGAGAATCTATTTGAAGAACAAAAGTCCGATTCAATCGAGCGACATCCGTTTACCAAAGAAAGTGATTGCCAATTCCATAATGCTTAATGATAGGTTCCCCGTGGTAAAGGAGGGAGTCAGCGACATTTACCGCTATCGGGGGATCCGACGAACGCCCTCAGTTGCTGGCACTCGTAGCCACCTGCGCAAAACAGTCTTCGATATTCTTGGCCAATGGGATAGCCGGGAAATGGTTGGCCGAATCAAAGAAGTGTTGGGTTTTCTAGGGTACGCAGATACTCTCGAGATATCATTCTACCCACGATACAAGAAGAAATTCTTCTACGGAAATCTTACGCTGGCTGACTTCCAGAAATCCCTTGATGAGTGGGTCCAAATTACCGATACAAAGGGGGTACCATTCTGGCTCTCCGAATACAAGCGGATTTCCAAAGACATCGACCTAATGAGCAACCTCGTGAAGCTTCTCAACAAAATAAGCTCTCGACTGAAGAAGTATGACGGAAGCAGGGCCGAATTTTTTGTTTACGATGTTATCACCGAAGAATTAACAACGAACGAATTGAAGAATCTCGAAATTATTTATAAACTCAATATTTTATCGGAGCCTTCGCTGATTCTAAAGAAGAACAAAAGTGAGTTCCCAATAGGAGAAAGTAGTTCTGGCGAATATCATATATTGGTCTCGATGATCGGAATCATGACGGAGATAAGCCCTCAGAGCCTTGTACTGATTGATGAGCCCGAAATCAGTCTCCATCCAAATTGGCAGATGCGATATGTCCATTTCCTGAAAGAGATGATGAGAGGATTTCAAGATTGTCACTTTCTTATCGCAACTCATTCACACTTTCTTGTATCGGATCTCGCCAAAGAGAGCTCTGCCCTCATTCACCTGTATCTCACCGACAAAATACGCGGCGAACTGTTACAATGGAATACATTCGGCTGGTCAGCTGAACAAGTTCTCTTCGATGTGTTCCACGTTCCGACAACGAGGAACTACTTTGTGGCTGATCGAGTGGGCGCGATTCTTGATTTGGTTGCAAAGCCTGAGCGTGATGAGGACGAGATAAGGGCCAAGGTAAGGGAACTAAGAGAATCGGATCTTAGGAACCTCCCGGCCGAGGATCCGTTGAAGGACGTTGTGGAGAAACTTTTCCAAAAGTATGCCCCTTGACAACATGAACTACACGTTAAGAGGGAAAACATATCAATTCACCGAGCAAGAGAACGCCCTTTTTGATGGACTCGTAATAGATAGTACTGATGAATGGGGAAAAACAAGATACGACAACCTCAAAAGGAATATCAAGAAGAAATACCTGAAAGATCAGAGTGATCGCTGTGGGTACTGTCGAGTCTACGTTGAGCCCGATGGACTATATGAACCACTGGAACATATCGTTGCAAAGACATCGAAGCCTAACTGGATGTTTCACCCCAAGAATCTTTCTGTTGCGTGCAATCCCTGCAACAATCTGAAACATACCGAGACGACGCTAACCGAAGAATACGACGAAGGAGATGAATATCCGGCAGAAGACCGGTTCTTTTCTGTTTTCCATCCGCACTTCGATGAATGGAATGATCATCTGGAGATACAGGATGATATTTTCATCAGGGCAAAAGACCAAAAAGGCGAAAACACGGTTTCAGCTTATAAATTAACGAGATATCAGATTCCTGTTAACCTGTCCCGCGAACAAAAGCTTGGACCTGAAGAATCGGCCAGAAAAATTGCATATCGGTTAACACAGGTACAGGCTGGATCCAATGAGTATAAGAGACTTATGGAAGCCTTAGAGCACTTCAAAGAAAGAATCTAATGTGTGAAAGAGAATAAGATCATCATCAACTACGATATCAAATGCTGGATGGTGAAGGAACTGGATTGGGAGGACTAATGAACCCCGTCGACATTTGGCGGATCGCGCTAAAATTAGTCGGCAACACCGTGGGGGCTGAAAGAACAAATGAAATCCTGCTCATGGTAGAACGGATCCAAGAAGGGCATCAGTCATTGTCCAAAATCTACGAACGTTTCTGCGTTTCAGCACAGAATAGGACAATGCTCCCGGGCGTTATAGGCTGGATTGAAGAGAACCCGGATATGCGAACCGCGCTTGCAAACTTTGATCTCTCTGTCACGGGCGACTGGAACGAAGGAAAATTTTACATGACGTTGACTCGAGAAACTGCACGGGGACGGCGCGCGGACCTGTCACGTCCGAATAACCTCTGGCGCCAGTTCTCCCGCAGTCTTGCGGACATCACGCAATTTTTGAAGCAGTTCGAGCATGTGGACGGCTCGGCTGATCGTTTCCGAAAACACGTGTTAGAGAATTCAAGGACGAAAGAAACGGCATGGGCACTGGCTGTTTCGATCAGTGACGGCATCCGCGGAATGGGGCCAACGCTGGTTTGTGATGCGCTCAAAGAAACAGGCTCCACCAACTTCTCCAAACCCGATACGCACATCAAGGACATCTTCAAGACTCTCGGATTATCGAATAGTTCCGATGATGAAAATGTCTTTTATGCCCTTTGGGATTTTGCTGCCGAAGTCGGTGCCTCTCCGAGTCAAGTCGATAAGATCTTCTGGCTTATAGGATCAGGAAAATTTTACATGTTCAAAGAGACATACCCGTCAATGAAGCAGAAGTTGTTTTCAATGGTCGGGCAGACCCAAGCATGAAGGCCAACGAAAGCTCTTCGCTTAAGAGATCTCACGCGGCGCTTTTTGCCCTCCCGCCACACACGGCACATGGGCGGGGGAAGGAATTGGAGGGGGAGAATGAGAATTGAACAATCGAGTGATCCTCGAGAGTTGCTGGAAATGAGAATCGTCAACATTTTGTTCTTTTCGCGGGCAACTATATCCAAAAAGGAAAGAGTTGAATTCATCGATGTTACAAATGGTTGAGGCATAAATGAATATGGACCATAAAGAACACAAAGGCGAAGTCGTCATCTACAAAGCCGAGGACGGGCAAACTGCAATCGATGTGCGGTTGCAGGACGAGACTGTCTGGCTCACGCAGGATGAAATGGCAAGGCTCTTCAAGCGGGAAAGAACTGTTATTACAAAGCATATTAACAACGTTTTCGCAACCGGAGAGCTGGATGAAAAAAGCAATGTGCAAAAAATGCACATTGCTCATTCCGACAAGCCAATAAAATACTATAACTTGGATGTCATTATTTCAATCGGTTACCGAGTGAACTCCAAGCGCGGTACTCAATTCCGCGTCTGGGCAACCAATGTCTTGAGGGATCATCTTGTCAAAGGCTACACGCTCAATGAAAAGCGCTTGCAAGAAAACAAGCAAAGGTTGAAGGAGTTAGAAGAGGCGGTGGAATTGGTGGAGAAGGCGAAGGCAACAAAGGCGCTGTCGGCATCGGAGACGGCGGGCTTGCTCACGGTGATCACTGAGTATACACGCTCGTGGTTACTCTTGCACCAATACGATGCGGGAACACTCGCCACGAAAGAACTTCACCGCGCAGTCCGGTTCCGGATCACCGAAGATGAGGCTAAGAAAGCAATCAATCACCTACGAGAGAGCTTGATGCAGCGGAAAGAAGCGGGGGATTTGTTCGGGCAGGAAAAGCAACGAGGAGTTCTCAAGGGGATCCTCGCCGGTATCGAACAAACTTTCGGAGGCTCGGAACTGTATCCAAGCATTGAAGAAAAGGCAGCAAATCTTCTGTACTTCCTTATCAAGGACCACCCGTTTGTCGACGGCAACAAGCGAATCGCTTCCCTCGTATTCATCTGGTTTCTGGAAAAGAACACTCTGCTGTCCACCCCAGACGGAGATCGGAACATTAACGACAATGCCCTCGTTGCCCTGACGCTGCTGGTCGCCGAGAGCAATCCTAAGCAAAAGGACGTAATGATCAAGCTCATCATCAATCTTCTTTCGGTCCGATGATCAAAGATTCTCTCGGGAATCATGGTTTGCTCAAGATTACCAAGACAGCCTTTTTCTGTTCTCGCCGCTGTCCGGCCAGTGTCGTTCTTCGTTCGTACGACTGGGCAAAACAGATGCGGGATCAGGGCATCTGCGTGCTCTCAGGTAATCACTCGCAGATCGAAAAGGATGTTCTGCACTATCTTCTCAAAGGCACACAGCCCATTGTTATTGCGCTTGCCCGTGGCCTCAAGAAGCGGTTGGAGCCGGAGTTAGATAAAGCGCTGGCAAAGAACCGGCTCCTCATGATCACTCCGTTCCCAGCGAGTGTCACGCGCGTCACCCAGGAAACTGCGAACAAGCGGAACGAGTTTATGGCCGGACTCGCCGACCAGATCTTCGCCGCCTACGCGCAGCCCGACGGCAACGTGGAACGGCTTGTCATGAGGTGGTTGAAAAAGGGAAAGAAAGTGATCACGTTTGACGTGCCGGAGAATCGTGGGTTGATTCAAGCGGGGGTGTTCGGGATTTGAGGAAGCGGCATAAAAAAAATCCCGCTCAGATATTTCTGAGAGGGATTGAGAGTGTACTCCGGGGTCCCCGCGTGTCGCTTGCCCGGGCAGGCAAGCGCGGGAACATCAAAAAATCAGCGGTTCAACCGCGGCATATCCTTCGTCAGCCGGGCAAAAATTCCTCCCGACTTTTTCTTTTCCTCGACCTTCCTCAGAGGCTCGTCCTTGTGCTTTTTCGTAATCCATGCCTGCTGTCCGATGGAAAGGAGGTTGAACACAAAATAGTATAGATTCAATCCGGCGGGGAAGCTGTTAAATAGCAGCGTCATCATAACGGGCATCATCCAAACCATCGCCTTCTGACGCGGGTCTTTGACCGACATCTTTTGCTGAACGAACATCGTTATGCCCATCAGCAGTGCCAGCCCGCTGATCTCATCCATGTTGGCGATTGGAAGCCGGAACGAAAGCTTCGTGATGACATCCGGAACGGAGAGGTCTTTGATCCACCAGATGAACGATGCCTGGCGCAGGTCGATCGACGAGCGGAATACCGCCCAGAGTGCATACAAAATCGGGAGCTGGAGAAGCATCGGCAGGCAGCCGCCCGCGGGGTTCACACCGTACTCCTTGTACAACCGCATGATCTGCTGGTTCTGTTTCTGAGGGTCGTCTTTGAACTTTGCGCGGATCTCGGTCATCATCGGTTGAAGCTGCTGCATTCTCTGCATCGACTTCATGCTCGTCGCGGTGAGCGGCTGCAGCGCAAGCTTGATGATGATTGAGAAGACGATCAACACAAAGCCGTAATTGGGGATGAAGAGCTTCAGAAATTTGAACAGCGGGATCATGACATATTCGGAAATGGGCCGGATGATCCACGCCGCTCCGAGGCTCATCATCTGGTCCAATCCCGCATTGTAACTCTTCACAATGTCGAAGTCGAGAGGGCCCAGATACACCGTAAAATGCGCCGTTTCGAGTTTGTTTCCCAGGAATGGCATTTTCAGCGCCAGGCTGTAATCCTCTTTCGCGCCGTTGTCCGGTTCCTTCTGCCGGTTACCTTCGAGGTACGCTCCCTGAGTCTCTCCTTCGCGATTAATGATCGCAACCGCGAAGTACTTGATGCGCGTGGCGACCCAATTCACCCGGCCGGAGATGTTTTGTTTCTGCGTCTCGTTGAACTTCGTCGCGTCAACTTCGGTCATCTCGCCGCCGGCGTACGCGAACGCTTTCGCTGAATTAGATTCATCGATACTGTTGCTTTCAGCGTAGCGCAGTCCCGATTCCCATGTCGCCTGGTATTCAAAATTCGCCAGGATGCCATCCATTCCCTCAAACCGGTAGTAAGCGTCAAAATCGTAGTCACCGTTGTGAAACACCAGTGTTTTCACAATGCGGCTCTGTTCGGAGATCTTGAGGACGAAGTCGACCTTGAAGGAATCCTGATTTGCGAGTGTGACGGTTTGGTTGTCATCGAGGGGCGATTCAAAATACAGATTCTTTGTGTCGACGAGTTTGCCGTCGGCCGAGGAGAAGAGGAGATGAAAATCCCCGGCGCTGTCGTTGTTGATGAGATTTACCGGGTACTGATTCCATGTCTTGAATTTCTTCAACTCCCACACCTGAATCGAGCCGCCTTTGGATGAAATTCTCGCCCGGTACAGGTCCGATTCGATATAGAGGAATTTCTCCTTACCGGTCGCAAGCCCGGCAAAATACTTCCCAAGCGTATCGGTTGCCGCATATTTCTTCTCCTGCGCGGGCGGAACAGCACGGACGGAGTCCATCGTCGACTTGCGGATTGCGATTGAATCTGTAGTCGTTGCAGATTTCTGCGGCTGGGGAGGCGGGGCATTCAACCACATCCAGAGCATCAGAACCAATCCAATCAATACAAAACCTATGACGGCATTTCGATCCATGAGATCCTCAGCTTAGAAGTACATAAAAATTACGGAACGGGATCGTAACCCCCTGGGTGAAACGGATGACAATGGAGGATGCGTTTTATCCCCAAAAACGATCCTTTTAGAAATCCGTATCGCTCAATGGCTTCGATAGTATACGATGAGCATGAAGGATAAAACCGGCAGGAATTGCCGGGAAGAGCCGGAGAAACGAATCGCTGGTAAAGCCGGATGAAGTAAATTGCCATAGAATGCATCAGGAATATCTCGCCGCCACCGTAGAGAGGATTTCCGTCACGTCATGTTCGACTTGCTTGAAGGTTGGAAGGGGGGACGGGGCCGTCGCCATTGCCGGAGGATACAGGAAAGCTATTTCAACGATATCGGAACTCTTTTCCACGAAGGATAGAAGTACATGTTTATTGAGCCGGTATGATTCGCGCATCAGTCTCTTGACCCGGTTGCGGTCAACAGCCCGTTTGACGGTGCGACGCACGGAAAATCCGGCGATCACTTTCGGTTTGGAATCCGCTGATTGAGGTTTCACCAAGACGACCGCCTGCACACACACGCCCTTGATTCTCTTCCCCCGGCTGAAAACTTCCTGAAAACTCTTTTCCCCGCGTAATATCTCTGACTTTCTGAGGGTGGACCGCACGGTGGAATTCTGGTTGTTGCATGGGGGCAATTCACGTGCCTCAGCCCGCGAAAGGCAGGGGATCGCCCTTCCGGTTCGTGCCTACACGGCGGTTAACGAAGGCATTATCGCTCATCACTGACGGTGAGTTTCCAACGGCCCTTGGCACGGCGGCGCGCGAGGACCTTTCGTCCGTCTTTCGTTTTCATCCGCTCCCGGAACCCGTGCGTGTTCTTTCGATGACGGTTGCTCGGCTGGAAGGTTCGCTTCATGTGTTCTCCTTAAAAACTGCTATTGCTTCACGTTTTAGACAAAAAAGAGGATTGCACGTCGCAACCCTCTAGACAATCAAATTATGAAAAATATGGTTGAAAAACAAACACGCCAAAATTAAGGTAGTGCCTCGGTTTGAATCGTGGTGTCCAAATTAAATCCCACTCCAACTCTCCCCTGTTCGGGGAGAGTGCCAAAACATCCTCCCCTATCAGGGGAGGATTATAGGAGGAGTTTCGACCAGCTCTCAAGAATGAAGATGGTACACTATTAAAATTACACGCCCCAATGGTCAGACAGGAATGTCTGACCTACCGCGAATATCTGACCTACCCGACCTATCGGGTACGGGGTAATTCTTGGCGGGCTTTCTCGTATCCCGGCTTGATGGTACTATAGATGATGTCGATGCGTTCCTTGTAAGGAATGAAGGCGCTTTTCATAGCATTGATCGTGAGTTTCTCAAGGGCGTCGAGTGAGAGCTTGAACGTGTCATGGGCGAGCTTGAATTCCTTCGTCATCGTTGTATTGCTCATCAAACGGTCGTCGGTATTGAGTGTGACGCGGAATTTATACCGGTGGTAAATTCCAAAAGGATGCTCGGCCACGCTCTTTACCGCGCCGGTGTCGACGTTGCTCGTCAGACACATTTCAAGAGGAATGCGTTTGTCGAGAACGTACTGTGCAAGATAGCCCATGCTGACGACCTCCGTCGGGTCGTCAGCGGATAATTTCATGTCTTCGATCAGCCGTGTCGCGTGGCCGATGCGGTGCGCCCCGCACCACTGGATGGCCTGCCAGATCGATTCTTTCCCGAATGCTTCGCCCGCATGGATCGTGATGTTGAAATTCGCCCGCTGGATGTAATGGAACGCGTCGACGTGCTTCTTGGGCGGGTATCCGCCTTCTTCGCCGGCGAGGTCGAACCCGACGACACCGCGTTCCCGGAAATCGACCGCAAGTTCAGCCATTTCCTCGGAAAGTTTCATGTTGCGCATCGCGCAGATGATCAATCCGTATTTAACACCAAAGTCCTTTTTCCCTTTTTCTAATCCCCGCAGAACCGCCGTGACAATTTCTTCCCAATGCAATCCCTTGCTTGTATGAAACACGGGGGCGAAGCGGGTTTCCACGTAGACAACGCCGTCGTTGTGCATGTCTTCCATCATTTCATACGCGACGCGCTCAAGAGCTTCTTCCGTTTGCATCACACCTGTCGTGTGGGCAAATCCCTCCAGGTACAGCGCGAGGCTGCCTCGCTTGGCACCGCGGTGAAACCACCGCGCCAATTTGTCCGTATCTTTCGTCGGGAGTTTCTTGTATCCATTGTCCTTTGCGAGCTCGATAATCGTTTGCGGTCGAAGCCCGCCGTCAAGATGATCATGGAGGACAACCTTGGGTAGTTTTTGGATAAATTTATCCGATAATTTCATTTGTATCGTGATAGATTATGTTACATATCGAAGACCAAATGTGCATGATGCGTTCACATTCTCAGCCGATTTTGGGATCGTCCAGCGCCTTGAAGACTGTCGGGCTGTCATGCATGAATGTATAAAAAACACGCCTGAAATGCAACGAATCCGAACAGAATTCAAGGTCTTGCGAATAATTTCATTTTTTTGTATCATTCTAAGTCTCCTGCTGCAAAGAATCAATTAAGCCCAAAGGATTCCCCGGTGTCTGAATTGTGGCGGGCTATTTCTAAATCAATTTCATGCTTATCCCAATATTTCCACTCTTGACGAAAACTGCTACGCGCGAAAAGCACGGTGAGTTCGAGCGGGAGGCCCTGCCGCACATGGACATCCTCTACAATTATGCGCTCCGCTTGACCGGGAATCCCGACGATGCCGATGACCTTGTGCAAGAAACATATCTCAAGGCCTATCGTTTCTGGGACAAGTACGAAAAAGGAACTAACATCCGCGCGTGGTTGTTTAGAATAATGAAGAACTCGTACATCAATCGTTATCGTAAGGAGACGAGGGAACCGGATACTGTAGATTATAATGACATTCAGAATTTCTACAACATTATCCGTGCTGAATCAGCCGACCCGAACGATCTTCAGGAAAAAATTTTCGGCGGCCTCCTCGACGACGATGTCGCGCGTGCGCTTGAAACGCTTCCCGAAGATTTCCGGACTGTCGTTATCCTCTGTGATATCGAAGGGCTCACGTACGAGGAGATAGCGGAATTCATTGATTGCCCAATCGGCACAGTGCGTTCCCGGTTGCACAGAGGACGAAAGATGTTGCGCACGAAATTATTTGAGTATGCTAAGAAACGTGGATATGTAACGAACGAGTAATTCCGGGAATAACGTATCGAATATTGATAGAAGATTGGAACAACGATGGATTGCAGAGAAGCGCTGGAGCTTGTAACCCCAGCCGTTGATGGATACCTCGATTGTGGCGTGGAATCCCAGCTTCAAGAACATTTCGAAAAGTGTCCGGCCTGCCGCAGTGAATTTGAACTCGAACGTATAACGAAACGCGTATTCAAACTGCATATGAGTCGGGTGCCCGCCCCGCAAGCGCTGGCCGAACGCGTGAGAGCTCAACTCTCCGCCGGGACCCTGGCTGGCAGTGTTCCCCAGTTTGAGATCAAGAAGTTCCTCTTCCAGCCGACCTGGAGAACCTTTGCTACCGCCGCGGGTGCGATTGCCGTGCTTCTTCTCATCGTGTTGATTCCGTACAAGCCGCAACATTCCCACGCCCGGCCCATCGATGGCAACATCATCAATCAAACGTATAACAACTTTGGCGAAGTACTGAAAGGAACGATTGTTCCCGGGATTTCCTCGGAAGACCCGGCGCAGGTGAAAAGTTATATGGATCCGAAAGTTGGATTTCGCACCCATGTTCCGCTGCTAAAACACGGCAGACTGGTCGGCGGCATGCAAGCGCACTACAACGATGAGAATGTTGCGCACATTATCTACCGGCAAAATGACAACGTCATTTATTTGTACCAGGCCAGGCTGCAATCGGTGATGGACGGCCATACGCTGCGCCTTCCCGATAGTGTCAAGCGAGAGATCCTTCGCACCGGATCGTATTTCGAAAGACAGTGCGCCGGATGTACCCTCATGCTGTGGACCGTTGATTCTACCATGTGCTGCGCCATCGCGGACATGGGACAGCCGGAACTTGTTGCCTTTTTCAAAGAGACGGAGTAACCGCGTGCATAGAGCAAAGGTTTTCAGTTTGGTAGTAGTATTTCTTCTCACCATTCCAGGTTGTGCCAAGAAAGAGAAAACGGGCGAGCAGGAGACATCCGCTAACCCGTCAGCGCAGAATGTCGCCGAAGTGATCAAAGTGGAGAAACGAAACGACCAGGCCCCCAATTTTTCATGGACCGATGCCTCCGGAAAACAAGTCGATTTAGAATCGTTTCGTGGAAAGGTGATGCTCGTAAATTTTTGGGCCACGTGGTGCGGACCTTGCCGGCATGAATTGCCTGACCTCATCGCGCTGAGCAATGATTTTGCCGCTCGTGGTGTGCGGATCATCGGAGTTTCCACAGACCGTGGGAGTAACGTCCTGAACGACGTGAAGTCGTTCGTCCAGCAGCACGGCATCCCCTACCAGATTGTCATCTCGAATTCCGACCTCGAAGACGCTTTCGGCTCCATCCGGGCGGTTCCCACTTCGTTCATCATCGACCGGCAGGGGAAGATTGTTCAAACCATCGTGGGGTCGAGAACGAAGGAAATGTTCGCCCAGGCCATTACCCCGCTATTGAATTAAAATCATTTCCAATTTTCACAAAGCCCTGCGGTCCATCACATCGCCGATGGTTTCGTGGGGTTGTATTTTTCTTTCCGAATCGGTAAGTTGTCCATTACTGTTTTCATCATTTCATGTCAACCGGGCATACTGAAATATCAGCGATTGGAGAAGTGGGGCTTGTCGAACGCATTCGCGGGCTCGTGGATATTCGCGTCGATGACGCCACGGTTCATGATAATTTGATTTTGGGAATTTCCGACGATACCGCCGTGTTTCGGCCGACGCCCGGGAAGGTTCAGCTCTTCACCACCGATGCGTTTGTCGAAGGCGTGCATTTCGACCTCACCTTCACGTCTCTCAAACACCTGGGCTGGAAAGCAATGGTCGCGAACCTGAGCGACATCGCAGCAATGGGCGGTACTCCACGCTATGCAACGATGTCATTGTCCCTCCCGCGGAAAATCTCGGTTGAGATGATCGAGGAGTTGTACGAAGGCGCTTTGTTTGCCTGCAAGAAATATTCATGTCTCCTCGTGGGAGGCGATACGACCGCCTCTCTTGCCAACATGATGTTGAGCGTCGCGATGACGGGCGAGGCGTCCGAGGAGCGCGTCGTCTATCGCAAGGGGGCGAAACCCGGCGACCTTCTCTGTGTCACCGGCCATCTGGGGAGCTCGCACGCGGGACTGAGAGTTCTTGAACGTGAGAAGCGTCGTTTCGCAGAGAGCAATCAAACCGAAGATTTTCGGCCGAATCTTGAACCGTACAAAACCGCCATCGAGAAACACCTTATGCCAAAACCGCGACTCGATATTGCAAGACTCGTCGCCGATCGCGTCTCCGTACACGCGATGATTGACATCAGCGACGGTCTTGCCTCCGAGGTTCACCGGATGTGTTTGAACAGCGGCGTCGGCGCGAAGGTGTACGAACACAATATTCCGGTCGACTCCGTGACGCAAACGATTGCGGGAGAATTTTCCGAACGCCCGACCGATTACGCACTGTACGGAGGCGAAGAGTACGAGCTATTGTTTGCCGCGACCGACAAAGAGTTCGAAAAGTTGGAGCGCCTCACCGACGACGTGACAATTCTTGGCCGCATCACGGAGAAGAGTGAAGGCATCGAGCTTGTTCGCGAGAATGGGGAAGTGGAGGCTTTGAAGTTCGGCGGTTGGGACCACTTCCGGCAATGATTTCCAGGGCCCCGACCAGAATGCAAATCCTTCCGCACTAACGGACTGCGAATGAAACTCCCGATAGTGAAACCCCTACGGTTGCTGAACGTCATCTTATCCCTCACGATTTTTGTCGTGCTCTTCATCAACAGGGACCGTTTCATCGCGATGCTGCATCCTAAAGCGAAAGAGGCAGTGGGAATTCCCGCTCCGGATATCGACGGTGGGGTGTGGATCAACTCCACCCCGTTGTCGCTCTACCAATTGCGCGGTAAGGTCGTTGTAATAGATTTCTGGTCATTCAAATGCGACAATTGCCTTCATGTGCTCCCGACATTGAGAGATTGGTACAAGAGGTATAACGACAAAGGTGTGGTTTTCATCGGTGTCCATACCCCGGAAACCAACGAAGAGAAGAATGTGTTATCGCTGCAGCGGTTTGTAGGCGCCCACGGGATTGAATTTCCCGTTGTGACAGACAATAGTTACGCGACCTGGAATCTTTACCACGTTCAGTTCTGGCCGAGCACCTTCATCATCGACCGGCAGGGCGTCATCAGGAAATTTCATTACGGTGAACTCGGGTTCTCATTGCTGGAGGACGATATTAAACGCCTCCTGGGTAGTTGAGCGGGAGACCGGGAGAGCAGTTTTTTTTATCTCATCGAACGTCACGTTTCCCGGATTCTTATTTTCAGAAGATAGCGCGTCTTAAGGCACAATGTCGCCGCCGCAAGTTTTCCGGCGGCGCTGAATACAACGAACACCAACGGATATGCACAAAGAACGACAGGCAGCCCTGGGTTTCATATTTGTAACATTGCTGATCGATGTCACGGGTATCGGCATTATCATTCCGGTTGTTCCCAAACTCATCGGCGAGTTGATCCATGGCACGATGAGCGATGCCTCCCTGTACGGAGGATGGCTCATGTTTACCTACTCGGTGATGCAGTTTGTGTGCTCGCCGGTGATGGGAAATCTCAGCGACCGCTTCGGGCGCCGTCCGGTGCTCCTCGTGTCTGTCTTCGGGCTGGGTATCGATTATATTTTTCTTGCCTTTTCCCCCACCATCGGGTGGCTTTTTGTGGGCCGGTTCCTGGCAGGGATCCTCGGGGCGAGTTTTACGACCGGCGCCGCGTACATTGCCGATATCAGCGCCCCCGAGAAACGCGCGCAGAATTTCGGGATGATCGGCGTCGCGTTCGGGCTTGGATTCATCATCGGCCCCGTTGTCGGCGGTGTCCTCGGGCAATTCGGTTCCCGCGTACCCTTCCTTGCGGCTGCCGGGCTCACTCTCCTTAACTGGGTCTATGGGTATTTCGTCGTTCCCGAATCGCTCGCAAAGGAACACCGGCGTCCGTTTGAGTGGAAGCGCGCCAACCCGGTGGGTTCGCTGAAGCAACTGAAGAAGTATCCGGTCGTTGCCGGCCTCATTGAATCCACGGTGCTTATTTACGTCGCCGCGTATGCGGTTCAAAGCACATGGACGTACTTCACGATGGAGCAATTCAACTGGGATTCTACGATGGTCGGCTTTTCACTCGGGGCGATCGGCCTTCTGGTCGCAATAGTTCAAGGGGGATTGATCCGGACCATTATCCCGAAGCTGGGCTCGAAACGGTCCGTCTACGCTGGCCTTTCGATGTACGGAATAGGGTTCTTGCTGTTTGCCTTTGCGACAAAAAGCTGGATGATGTTTGCCATTCTCGTACCGTATTCGCTCGGGAGTATTGCCGGACCCGCCCTGCAGGGGCTCATTTCCACACAGGTGCCTGCCAACGAGCAGGGGGAACTGCAGGGAGCCTTGACCAGTCTCATGAGTGTCACTGCCATTATTGGTCCGCCGGTGATGACCAATCTGTTTGCGTATTTCACGGGCGGGAAGGCTCCCATCTATTTCGCGGGAGCGCCGTTCCTCGCAGCGGCGGTCCTCACGGTGTTCAGCGTTCTCTTTGCCGTGCGCACGCTCTCTTCGTACGTTGAGGAACCGGTGCCCGCCGTGGAAGTGATAACGGTCGAAGACCAATTGCCGTCGGGTTAGCCTTCTTCCCGGAAGTGCGATCCCCTCCACCATACAGGAGAGAAGATTTCATCGGGAACGCAATCTATTGGTTACGGTTTGTTCGCTGGATGGAAAGCAACACGGGCAGGATATACAGCAACAGTATGCTCGAGAGCGAGAAACCGCCGATGATGGCAATCGCGAGCGGCTGCTGCATCTGCGCTCCGGCCCCGAACCCCACCGCCAGCGGAAGAAGTGCGCAAATCGCCGCAATCGCCGTCATGATGATCGGACGAAAACGAATCACCCCCGCCTCAGTAACCGCTTCCACTCTCGAGAGCCCGGAGTTTTCAAACTTCCTGAAGAAATGAACGAGGAAGATGCTGTTTTCCCCCACAATACCGACAATTAAAATCGCGCCCATGAAGCTCGAGATGTTTAAATTCACCTTTGTCACCCACAGCGCGAAGAACACTCCAAACAGCGACAACAAGGTGACGAAATACACCAGCACCGGAATTCTGAAGGATTCAAATTCCATGATCAGAACAAGAAACACCAGCAGGGAAGCCGCCGCGAGAATTTTCAGCAGCGAGATGAATGACTCCTGCTGCGTCTCGTATTCCCCTCCATACTGAAGTGTGACACCCAGCGGCAGGACGACCTGCTGCCGGATGCGCTGTTGAATTTCCCGGACCGCGCTGCCGAGGTCGCGCTCGGATAATCTGGCGGTGACCGCCACCATTTGCTTCAGATTCTGCCGCGCGACCTCAGACTGGCCCGGGTCGACCGTGATCGAGGCCAACGAGCCGAGAAGGTACGTTCCGCCGTTTGGAGAAAGGATACGCAGGGAAGCTAACTGATCCGCCCTCGTGCGGTAGGAATCGGGTAATCGAACGCGAATTCCTATCAGTTTTTCCCCGCGCTGAATACTGGATGCAACGGTTCCCTGAATATCATTCTGCAGGATAGCCTGCAGGTCGTCGACGGTTAATCCGGCCCTTCCGATGGCCCGCTCATCAAACGAAATAACGTACGCCGGACCGCTGATGGTGATTCCATTAAACACGTCGACGACCCCGGGAACCGTCTCAATTGTTTCCGCAATCTTTCTCGCAGTCGATTCGATCAACAATTTATTTTCACCGAACACTTTTATCTCAATCGGTGAAGGAACTGTCGTCAGGTCGCCGACCAGATCCTGAATTGCCTCGCCGAACTCGATACGAAGCGCCGGTTGAGATGCTTCGATCCTGGCACGCAAATCATCGATGATTTCATCCGCCGACCGGCTTCTCTTTTTCTTGAGTTTGATGAGATAATCGCCGGTATTCGGCTCGGTGATGAAAAATCCCAATTCCGTTCCCGTGCGCCGCGAATACGATTCCACCTCCGGGATGTCCATGACAAGCTTCTCAATCGAATTGAGCACGCGGTGTGTTTCATTCAGTGACGTCCCGGGAGGGGATGCGTAATCGAGTATGAAAGCTCCTTCATCCATCTCGGGCATGAATTCGCTACCGAGCTGGCGGTAGACCAAATATCCTCCCAGGATGAGAGCGACGACAATCGGGACGACCAGGATGCGGTGAGCGAGAAAGAAACAGAGACTGGCTCTGTAGGAAGAGTAGATTCTTCCTTCCGTCCCGGCCTCGTGCTGCCGGGGTACCGGTGTCCGGATAAAGAACTTCATGAGCTGGGGCACAAGCACGACGGACAGAATAAACGATATGATCAACGTGAGTGCCATTGTCAGGGAAAGCGACCGGAAGAAAGCGCCCGTAACGCCTGAAAGAAACGCGAAAGGGATAAAAATAACGATGGTTGCCGCGCTCGATCCAATAATCGCCGGAAGCATCTCGGGAATCGACGTGCGCACGCTCTCTATAATACTGACCCTCTCGCGCTCCGAGTGCCTGAAAGCATTTTCCGCTATCACAATCACATCGTCGATGATAAGTCCAATGGATCCCGCGATGCCTCCCAGGGTCATGATGTTGAGTGTCAGGTTGAACACGGAAAGAAGAAGAAGTGTTATGGCAACCGTCACCGGGATAACGATGGCGACGATGATTGTCACGGGCCAGTTGCGCAGGAAGATGACCAGGATGAGGATCGCCAGCGCCACTCCGACCACAATGCAATCGCGCAGAGCGTAGAGCGAATCGTTGATGATGATCGATTCGTCATAGAAGTTGGCGATGTGTACTCCGGCCGGTATCTGGGTGCGTAGTTCACTCAACATGCGTTTGACATCTTCGGCGATCTGCACGGAATTTCCGTCGGGCTGCCGGAGAATGCTTACCAGGACGGCTTCCTTGCCGTCGGCGGTCACCCGGATGTATTCATCTTTTTCGGCGGGCGCGATGGTCGCAATGTCATTGAGGATGACGGGAGTCGTGCCCCTTGTTGTGACGACGGAATTCCGAAGCGCGTCCAGCGAGGAATACATGTTATCCACGAGCGTGAGATTCAGATGGTAGTTGGCATCCATCAGCCCCACTGCTTCCACGATGTTCGTTTTTTGCAGCGCTTCCGACACCTGGCGAATGTCCAGATGATACGATGCGCATTTTGAGGGATCGATGGTGACCAGAAACTCGCGGGTTCTTCCTCCGGTGACTTTAATCTGCGAAACACCACGAATGCGGCTGAAGGCGGGACGAATAGTATAGAGTGCGATGTCCCGTAAGTCCACCAGGCTCGTCGAGTCGGATGTGAGAGAATATCCCATGATAGGGAAGAACGTCGCATTCATCCGCTCCACGAGTATATTTGCGTTCGGGGGAAGCTGGTTCCGGATTGAAGAGATCTTCGCCTGGAGCAACTGCTGGGACAGGATGATATCCGTTCCCCAATCGAAGTTGATGGATATTTCGGCAGCACCCCTCGCCGTTTTGGAGCGAACACTGCGAACGCCCGGAATGGAGTTGACCGTTTCTTCCAGCGGCTTTGTGAGAGTCACCATCACGCGCTCGGGCGGATCTTCGCCGTTATCGGCAAGGACGACAATGCGGGGAAACGTGATGTCAGGGAAAATTGAAACGGGAAGATTTAACCCCGCCACGACTCCGGCAATCGCGAGAACCGTGATCGTGAATATGACGGCCCGCGGATGATGTTCGAGCTTTTCCGTAAAGGTCATTGCACAATTCTCACGCGTGTCGAGTCGGGCAGGCCGTAATGCCCCTGGACGACAACGAGGTCTCCGGCCGATACACTCTTCGACAAGATCTGAACAAGGGAATCCTGCCGGATTCCAACCTGGACATCGAGCTTATGGGCAATCGAATCCTTCCCCACGACCAGGATTTCCGTTGTATTGTTTTCGTCGTTGCGCAACAACGATGCGGCCGGCGCAAGCAAGACATTGGACCTCTTCCCGATGACCACGGTGGCCTCTCCAAAGAGCGATCGTTGTAGCGTCGGGGTCGGTTCACTGAAATTGATTTGCACATGCGCGGTTTGATCGCCGGGATTCACGAGCGGTTCAATCCGGCCGACCGTTCCGTGAAAGGCCTTTGTCGTAATCGTGGGAAATCGCACGAGGACCTGTTGGTTCTTCCTGATCATCGAAAGCGAACGGGATGGCACATCCGCGATGAAGACAATGGACTGCGGGTCGATGAGCGATGCGATCGGTTCCTCTTCGGAAACGAGCTCCATTTCATTTTTGACCTTGTTATTCACTATGCCGGAGAAGGGGGCGGTGATGATCGCGTTGTTCGCGGCATCGCGCGCGAGGCCGAGAGCTTTCTCCGCTTCTTCGCGCTGGGCGGGATTCGCCGCGATTCGAAGGAGTCTTTCGGCGCCCTGGATGGAGGCCTGTGATTCTTTCGTCTGGACGACGGCGACTGTTTCCCCCGCTGCGACAGAATCTCCGTTGAAGAGCTTGAACTTCGTGATCACGCCGGCGATAGGGGAGCGCAATTGAGATTCGCGGAGGTTAGTCGTGCTTCCGGAAGCCGAGACCGTTTCGTCGATTGAGCCGGTGCGGATCGGAGCAACCCTGACATCGACGACGATGCCGGGCTGAACGTCCTGGCCGGATTCTTTGGTGCACCCCGGGATGAGTCCCGCAATGATGAGAAGGACAATCGAAAGTCTGGTCATGGTATTGGCGCCGTTGTTATTGTCCGCTCAACTTCAAAGCTCTTGCGATCGCTGAATTGAGCTGGAAAAGTGAGTTGTTGTAATTCAGTTTGATTTCGACGAGCAGCCGCTGTGCATCGAGGACTTCAAGATTTGAACCGGACCCTCCCGCAAACCGCGATTTTGCCAACAAGTAGTTCTTCTCGGCCTCCCCGATATTGCTGGCATAGGCGCTTAGAGCGCTGCGCGCATAGGCGATATCATTCAAGGTCGTATACCACTGCAACTCGAGATCCCGTTTCTCCATTTCAATCTGCTTGTCGATGTGTTCCCTGGAAAGCGTTCTTTGCTGGATGCGGTCTTCTATGGCTCCCCACGACCATAGCGGCAGGTCGAGGGAGAGAGAGACTGAATAACCGAGGTTCTGGCGATATTCACTCGGCAGTACACCGAGCCACCCGACGTCTCCTGCAACGGAGAGTGTCGGCAATCGTTCGCTCCTCGCGATCGAAAGGTCATCTTCTGAAGAGGCCTTATCGCGCTCCAGGAGTTGGACCGACGGACTATTCCAAACCGAAAACTGCGGCATCGAAGATGTATCGCTCATATTGCCGGAAACAATTTCAAAATTCCGCTCGATGGGATTCCCGGTAAGCCTGTTCAACGACATTTTCGCGTTGACCACAGTTTGCCGGGCATTTTCCGCGTCGGTGGCAGCGTTGTTCAGCTCAACGCGGGCCTTCATGACGTCGCTGGCGTTGACGGTGCCGCCCCGCTGAAGTTGTGCAAGGAATGAAGCGTAGTCTTGCAGCCGTTGTTTTGTTTCTCTGCGGATCTGGAGTTCATTGCCGGCCCGGACGATTTCATAATATGCAGACCGAACTTCGTAGGTAAGGTCAACCTTCGATTTCTGCAGCTCAATGGATGAGCGATCGACGGCAATCGAGGCCTGGTGAATCACGGTTGTGCGGGTACCGCCGTCATACAACGGTATACCGGTTGTCAATTGTAAGCCGTACTCACCGCCATTGGTGACGACGTCACTGTAGCCGTTCTCCGGAGTATAGAGGTAATGAGAACGAAGCAGAAGCTGGGGAAATTTTGTGGATTGCACTTCCTGCAGGTGAGATTCGTTCTGCCGGATTTCTATGTCGGCGATGGCGATGAGCTGATTCTTTTTCAGAGCTGATTCGATCGCCTGCTGAAGCGAAATGGTGTCGACCTGGGCATTTACACCAAGAACAAAGACGAGGGGCAAACAGCCAGACAAGAGTATCTCGATAAACTTCCGCTTATGATGCATACTTGAATTCATGTCGAATAAGAATGTTCCACATTGTTCTTTGAGTTCTTGGCCGATCCCGATACCAGACGTCTAAAAAGCATGCTAGATGTTGTCGTCATAATGTATTTGCTCCTCATTGGATTTCTTAGGCAGTGCTCCAAAATGATACGTAAAGCCAACGTAAACTATTCGCGAATCGCGAGTATTAATTACTGTTTGATTTAATAGAGGAGTGTTGAGCTCAAGCTGTCTCTTCTGAGTCTTCAATAGGTCTGAGATCGTTGCAATTAAAGAAACTTTGCCGTCCAGCATCTCCTGTCGGAATCCCATATTTACCACATAGGTCGGAACATATGCCCCTTGTGGTGTCAATCTTGACGAGGTATAGTTTGAATTCATCTGCAATTTTGAAGTTTCAGTGAGCTCAAAATTAAGCGTCAGGCTGCTGCTCCATGTTGTTGTGGATCTATTCTGAGTGTACCCGAGATTGGAAGCGTCAATTTGCTCATAGAAACCATTCGCGCTCCAATGAGCAGAAAAGAACCCGCCCGCATCAGCCGAAACGACCACTTCTACTCCTCCGGATTGATCATTGGATAGATTCTGTCTTGTTGTGAGCAGTGTCGAGTCGTCGATGGCCTGTGTAACGGAAGTGAACCTGTTATATGTATAGCGGTAATACAGAGCCGGTAAAACCGATACCACATCATTCTGAAACTGGCAGCCAAGTTCGATCGAATGAATGTACTCTGGCAGCAAGTGAGGATTGCCGGCTGAAACATTTCTCGGGTCGCGATATTCGGGGAACGGGTTGAGGTCCTCTCCGCGAGGCCGGTTCGTTCGCCGACTATAGCTTAGCTGCAACTCGGTGGAACCACTGAGCTTGTACGATAAATGAATGGTTGGATAAAAATTGAAATAATCATTTGATACAACGGAGTCCCGGGTCACCAAATCAGATTTGATATGAGCTTGCTCGGCGCGCAGGCCTGCCAGGAGACCGAATGCTCCGAACGACTCTTTGTATGTACCATAGAGCGCATTGATCACTCCGTCGTAGAGGAATTGATTCGTTTCCAAACTGTCCTTTACGAAATGTTGTTGATTGGCGTCAAAAGACTCCGCATGAAAGTCGAGATCCGCGTTATTAAATTCGCCGGCATACCCGGCTTCCAGCAGAGAACCTTCGCTGAGCGGATTTGAATAATCAAGCGACAGCTGGTTTCGATTGTCGGCCTGCTTGATCAGCGTGTTATCATAACTCGTCGAGGAAACCGGCAAATCGTAAATGTTGGTGAAATGATTGTCTTCCTGTTCGGGTGACTGTGATGCGGTAAATTCAAGCCGGAGCTTATGGTCTTTTTTCGGGAAATCATGCTCGAAATAGGTCGTGAGACCGTATTCTTCTTCGTATTCCGGATCGTAACGATTGCGATTGTATTCCTCGGTGTTCGCCCTGGAGTCATTCTGTAGGACGACATGCAAGTTATCGGTCCTCGTAAAAGTATTAATAAAGAAATTGCCCGTTATCCCGAATTGATCAAGTGAGTCCGCCCGGTAATCAAGCCCCATCGCCACAATATTCGAGAGCGGGCTTGCATAGGATAAAAGATCTCCATTGTAGTAGGATAAAACCGAAGCTGCATCAACCCGTGCTCTTGTGTCTGAGTTCGTGCGATTACGATTATCCTTCCGCAACCCATAGCTTGCATAAATATTATAGTTACCCGGATTGAAATTGAGCCTGATATTACCATTGTACCGGCCATTGTTCCCCGCATTTGCAGTGAGATTGCCGTTCACGCCAAGAGTAGCGTTCTTCTTCAAAACAATGTTGATGATGCCTGCTGTCCCTTCCGGATTGTACCTGGCCGATGGATTGGTTATTACTTCAATTTTTTCAATGGAACTAGCAGGCATCTGCTGCAAGACCTCTGCGCTGCTTTTTTCCATCAGTGCGGAAGTCTTGCCGTTGACCATGATGAGCACATTCGATGAACCTCGGAGACTGACATTCCCATCGACATCTACCTGAACAGAAGGAACATTCTGGAGCAATTCACTTGCCGATCCCGCCTTGCTCATAATGTCCTGATCGACGTTATATACTTTGCGGTCGATCGAATTATTGAACAATGATTTTTGCGCGGTCACCAACACTTCATCCAGGTCCACCGGCGTCGCCACCAGCACAACCGTGCCAAGATTCAGCCTCTTATGCTGGGGGTCGATGATGAAAGCTGGCGATGCTTTCTCTTTATAACCGATCAAACTGTATGTCATGAAGTAGTCACCGGGAAGGATATCAGCGAAGTCAAATATTCCTCTCTTGTCCGTGGCTTTTCCCGTGACGATAGCACTGTCGGCCTTGTTGTGCAGCACGGTGTTGACAAACTCCAGAGGACGACTGGTCGCCTCATCCACCACCGATCCTTTAATCGTCCCCATGTTGCTTTCCTGGGCGACAACAAACGTTGAGAAGAAAAATGCGACTCCCAACAGATTTTTCGCTAAAGCGTTGCCGAGGTCAAATATATTCATCCGATTTCATTTTCATCTCGTCAGGATCTGGACCTATCCGGGCGCGGCAATCATTCTGTATCAGCGGTCGACTAATCGTCTTCCTTCTTCTCATCTTTTTCACCCGTCTCTTTGTCTTCCGAATCGCCCTTCAGAATTTTTCCCTGGAGATCCAGAGTGACACCCGTTTTCTTCTTTCCGACTTTGAGATGTATTTCATATGTGACGGAGGAATCATGGGTGACTCTTTCGGCCTTGACGATTTTCCCGGTCGGATACTCCTTCGTAAGCGTGCTCTTCACTTCCGCCGGCAATGTCTCGGCGGCGACGGTTTCCTCGATTTCGTACACCTTCCCGTCGGCGGTGTATAACAGATCCCGGTATATTTTTCCATCAACACTCTCGATCTCGTAGAATTTTTTCCCCTTCTCGGTCTCTATCGATTGTCCTTTGATTGTTGCATGGGGGTAGGCCGTTTGAAACGCAGTGAGCACGGCGGCGGGTAGTTGTTTCTTTGTAATCTTCTTGTCCTTGGCGTTCGCAACCTCTGCGCTCAACATGACCATCAAGCAGAGGCACACTGCCACCGAAAAAAGACGAAAGCTTTGCATATAATACTCCTTTGCATACCGATGAAAATGCATGGTACCATTAGTTGGCATCGTAAAAAATATAGAATAAAGATGAAAACCAGATGAAAAATGGGAGGTAATTTGCGGTTTTTGTGGTGTGAACGGCAAGAGTCAGGAATTCATGGTAAGGGGCAATTCCACAGTAAATGTTGTCCCCTTTCCCGCTTCGCTCTGAACGGAAATCCTTCCGCCGTGAAGTTCTACGAGCCGTTCGACAATCGCAAGTCCCAAACCGCTTCCCTCAATCTGAGTGCGCGATGCATCGACGCGGTAGAAGCGTTTGAAAATATCCGTGAGGGCGTCCGCCGGAATCCCGGGACCCTGGTCTGCGACGGAGAGCATCGCCGAAGAATTCCCACGTGTCAGCGAAACGCTCACGGTGGTGCCACTACCGGAGTACTTCACCGCGTTATCGAGCAGATTCAGAATGATGCTCTTCATCCTTTCTCTGTCCGCCTGAAGCGTAAGCGCTTCCTCCAGATCCACTCTCATCCGGATATTCTTTTTGTCGGCGATACTCCTGGCGAGGTGTACGCATTCAACCAGGAGTTCATCAAGCCGGACCGGCTGGAGATTGAGTTTCAGTTGGGAGGCGTCAAGTCTGGCGAGGAGGAGAAGACTGTCCGTTAATTTTGCGAGCCGGTCTATCTCCGAAAGCGATGTTTGAATGCTCTCTTTCACGGAGGGTTCGGTAACCCGGCGTTCGGCGAATTCCAGCTCACTGCAGATGACGGTGAGAGGTGTTCGGATCTCATGTGATGCGTCGGCGACGAATTGCTCCTGGCTCCGGAACGATGCTTCGATACGCCCGATCATGTCGTTGAGCGTCTCGCCGAGTAATCGGACTTCGTCCCGTGCGGCCGGCAACGCCAGGCGGTGATGGAGGTCTCTGGCCGTAATTCGCCGTGCTGTTTCCACCATCCCCAGGATGGGACGAAATGCCATACGTGTGACCACGTATGCCGCCAGCGCCGCTACAATCAGTGCAAGAGGAATCCCCATGAAAAAGAAGAATAGAAGACGACGCAGGTTGGTGTCGACCTCGGCCAGAGATGCAGCAAGCTGCACTGCGGCCGGATACTTGTCGTTGAGCTCGATCGGGATCCAGAGGCCTCGGTATTCCTGCCCGCCGATGCGCAAGACTTCCCTCTGACGTCTCCCGGCTACCGCTTCCTTCCAGTTCGTCGTCGGGCACTGTTGAAGAACACTGTCTGGAACAACCGTTTTTCCGGATTGATCAAAGAGTTGAATGCGCAATCCCGTCAACCCTTCCGCGGGGATCCCGAGAATTGCGCGTACTTCAACGGGGGCAGAACTATCGCTCTCCTCTTCGAGTTCCGATATGATTTTCGCGGCGTGTGTTTCAAGACGGGCATCGATCGTTGCCGTCTCCGCTTCCTTCGTGTCCCTGTAGATGAAGTAGGCAAAGAGAACCAGCATCACGCCGAAGACGAGCGTGTACGCGATGATGATTTTTGTTTTGATGGTTAGCATCGGCGTCCAGCAACTACGGTTCTGTGTCCGAGAAGATATATCCCGAACCGCGGACAGTGTGGATGAGCTGGGTCTTGAATCCCTTATCCACTTTCTGGCGGAGGAATTTCACGAAGGACTCGATGACGTTGCTCCGCGGTTCGAAATTCATGTCCCACACATGCTCGGAAATCGTTTCACGCGAAAGAATCCTGCCGGGGTTCATCATGAAGAGTTCGAGCAACGCATATTCCTTCGAGGTCAGGGAGATTTCCCGTCCCTCCCGAAACGCCTTATGCGTATTAACATCGAGGGACAGTCCGAACTTCCCGATGATGGTGGTCCGCACCTCGCTTTTTCTCCTCACCAGGGAGCGAATCCTCGCGAGAAGCTCCCCGAAGTGAAACGGTTTGGCGAGATAATCGTCGGCCCCACAATCCAAACCCCGGATTTTGTCGTTGACGTCCTGGAGTGCCGTTAACATGATAATCGGCGTCATCACCTTCTGTTTCCGGAGATTTGCACACGTCGTCCAGCCGTCCTGCAAGGGAAGTAAGACGTCGAGAATAATCAGGTCGTTGTCGCTGACCAGCGCAAGTTCTTCTCCCTTGACTCCATCATACGCGACATCAACGGCATAGCCCTCCGCCCTCAGACTTTTGGAGACAGCGGAGGCAATTTTCTTCTCGTCTTCTATTAAGAGAATGCGCATCTTTGTGAGAAATCCCCACTACAATTGCCCGAGTTCCGAACAAATGCTGCTATCGAATGCTCAGAGGCTGAAGAAGGGGAGATAATCGGCGCGTTCTTAACTCTGAACATCCGGACTTCATTTTTATGATTACGATCCGTTCGTAGAACAGAATAACATTTCTTCATGAAAATATGATGAAAATTACTGAATGTTCAAACTCTTGGAATTTCATCCACACCTTCGTTCTCACACCGCATTTTTGTATATTTCTCATGACGGGTCAACCTGTTCAATGCTCTCCTTAAACCAAATATCTATTCAGTTCGGCGGCCGGACGCTGTTCGACGACGTTTCACTCGTCATCGGTCCGCACGACCGCACCGGCCTTGTCGGTTCGAACGGCACCGGGAAATCCACACTCCTCAAAATCATTGCCGGTCTCAGCGGGCCGGATGGTGGAAGCATTGGTAAGGCGCATTACGTGACTGTCGGTTACTTGCCGCAGGACGGAATCATCGCGACCGGGAAAACACTCGTCGAAGAAGCCGAGACTGCATTCGAAGACATTGTCGAGGTACAAAATGAAATTCGCGAAGTGCAAGAGCGGCTCTCGTCGCTCGACCCGGCCAGCGCTGAGTACGCCGAGACGATCGAAGTGCACGGCGAGCTTTACCATAAGCTGGAGGATCTCGACGCATTTCGCATGCGATCCAAAGCCGAGCGTGTGTTGATGGGGCTGGGATTTTCCGTCGAAGATTTCAACCGGCAAACGGAAGAATTCAGCGGCGGATGGCAGATGCGCATCGCGCTGGCAAAACTTCTTCTCCAGGAGCCCTCGGTTCTGCTCCTCGACGAACCGACCAACCACCTCGACATCGAGTCTCTCCAGTGGCTCGAGGAGTATCTCCGGCAATACAACGGCGCCATCGTTCTTGTCTCGCACGATAGAGCGCTTCTCGATTCGCTGACGACGAAGACACTGGCGCTCACCATGGGCCGCCTGGAGATCTATTCGGGCAATTACTCGTTCTATGAACAAGAGAAGCTCGTGCGCAAGGAACAGCAGGTCAACGCGTACAAGAACCAGCAGCGACAACTGGAGCAAACCCAGCGGTTCATTGAACGATTCCGGTACAAAGCCACGAAGGCGCGGCAGGTGCAAAGCCGCATCAAGCAACTCGGGAAAATTGAGCTCGTCGAGATTGAAGACGATGAGGAAGAGATACGATTCAAATTCCCGCCGCCGCCCCAGAGCGGAGCCATCGTCATGGAGTTGAAAAACATACGGAAGCACTACGCCGCAGTTCAGGTCTTTGACAACCTCAATTACACGGTCGAGCGAGGCGACAGGATTGCCATTCTCGGCGTGAACGGAGCCGGCAAGTCGACCTTTTCCCGCATTCTCGCGGGCGTTGAGCCGTTCGAGACTGGGGAGAGGAATCCCGGATACAACGTGGTTCTTTCGTATTTCGGCCAGCACCAGGCGGAGGAGCTGGACTTATCCAAAGAAGCGATTCAGATTGTCGACGATGTTGCTGTCGGAGATATCCGCAGGAAGCTCAGAACGATCCTCGGCTCATTTCTCTTCCACGGCGATGATGTGTTCAAGAAGGTGGCGGTTCTTTCCGGCGGTGAGAAAAGCCGGCTTGCGCTTGCGAAGATGCTGCTGCAGCCGGCAAATTTCCTCATTATGGACGAACCCACCAACCACCTCGACATGCGTTCGAAGAGCGTCTTGCAGGAGGCGCTGAAGGAGTACGGGGGAACGTTCGTCATCGTCTCCCATGACCGCGCATTCCTCGACCCGCTCATCCATAAGGTCGTCGAGTTCGGCCCCGGTTCGGTGCGGACGTATCTCGGCAATGTCTCCGACTATCTCGCCAAGAAAAAAGCCGAACGGGAATCGACGAAGGAACAGGCACGCATTTCATCTGCCGCGTCGCGCGTCAACACGCCAACCCCCGCCTCGGAGAAAGACCGCAAGCGGCTGGATGCCGAACGCCGCCAAAAACTCTATAAGCTGTTGCTCCCAGTCCGCAAAGAGCTTGAGAAGGTCGAGAAAAATATTTCCCAGATGGAGTCGCGGAAATCGGAAATTGAGGCATCGATGGCCAACCCCGATACGTATAAAGCCGGGGACGAAGCGAAGAAAATGTCGAATGAATATAAAGAGATCCAGTCGGGTCTGCAGAAAGCTTACGCGGTGTGGGATGAACTCACCGGCAAGATTGGAACGATCGAGCATCAGGCGAACCAATGATCACATTTCAGCGAGGATTACATGAAGAAAGCAGTTACTGAAAAGCTCCATCCCTACAGGGAGTTGACCGAGAAGATCCTTGAAGCTGTCTCTACTGTCCATAAGAGACTGGGGCAGGCCCTCCGGGACAAAGCGTATGAAGATGCGCTCGCAGAAGAATTGCAGAATCTGGGAGTCAAAGTCGAGCAGCGGAAACCGTTGAGCGTGAACGGCGCAGGAGGAACGGTTCGCAATGGAATCGTCGACCTTCTTGTGGAAGGTAAAATCATCGTAGAAGTGACGGCGGTTCACCCCCTCCGGAGGTCGATCGAAAAGCAACTCGTGGACCATTTGAGGTCATCGGGGATAGAACTCGGACTTCTCATTAATTTCGGAAAGAAGGTTCAAGTCAGGCGTAAGATCGTCTCACGTCGAAGGCTATCCGTGAAGTCGCACCTCGGCAAAGAATACATTTCCTACTGCCGCCGGAGACTGCTGAAGGAATATCTTCCCAAAATTCAGGGATGTTTCGATGAACTATCGGAAGAAGACGTTTGGTGGCGGGCGCATGAAACCGACAATAGTATCGGGAATCTGATCCTCCACCTGTGCGGCAACATCCGGCAATGGATTATCTCCGGTATTGGTGGCGCGCCGGATGAACGCAACCGTGCGTTGGAATTCTCCGAGCGCAGGCACACTGCGAAAAAGGAGTTGATAAAAAGGTTTGAAGAGACACTCCTCGAAGCGGATCGCGTGCTCGAAGAATTTGATGCGGAAAAGCTCCTGGAAGTACGTCGTTTTCAAAAATGGGACCATACATGCCTTGACGCAATTTCTCACGTCGTCGAGCATGTCGGACAGCATACGGGACAGATTATCTACATCACGAAACTGAGAAAAGGGAAAGACCTAAAATTTTTTAATCTTTGATTCGACTACAGATTTCCGCTGAAGAGCCACAGATTCTTGAAGTTTCTCAATTTCGCCGGCAGTCAATTCTCTTTTCTCGCCCGGTTGCAAGCCGCGAAGAGTGAGATTCCCTATCTTGATGCGAACAAGCCGGAGGGTCGGATGACCGACGGCAGCGGTCATTTTTCGAACCTGGCGATTACGACCTTCGCGGAGCGTGATTTCCAGCCAGGCGGTCGGGACGTTTTTCCTGAATCGGATGGGCGTACTGCGAGGTGGGAGAGATGGCTCATCGGATATCAGCCGGACCCCGGCGGGCAACGTCGCACGTCCTTCGATAACGACTCCCTCCCGTAACCGCTTGAGATCCGCTTCGTTCGGTAGTCGTTCGACCTGAACAAGATAGGTGCGCGGATGCTCGTATCGTGGATCCAGCAGGAAATGCGCAAGCCTGCCGTCATCGGTGAGCAGAATCAGGCCTTCGCTGTCTTCGTCGAGGCGGCCGGCCGGATGGACGAAGGGAGGGAACGGTTTGAAGTCTGCGAGCGTCTGCTTTTGCCCTGCCTTCCTGAACTGACACAGCACTCCGTAGGGTTTGTAGAAAAGGATATAATGACAGCCTGTCTTCGGCGGTCGACGGGAGCCGGTTGGATTCATTCCATCAACCTCGAAAACCGTTCGAAATGCAAAAAGACGCCATGAGCAGGGTCAATGCGTGTGACAGGAAGCACAACAATTTGTCCGGGAAATTTGTTAATTATAATGACTAATCATTATGGCGTCTTTCGCGCGCAGGGAGATGCTGTATGATAAAATGTCTTGTGTAACTCCGACCGACCCTGGACGCTCAAGCCCGGTGAGAGGGACAGTACCGGTTGTTTGAACGTTCAGAAGGTCGGTTATTTTTTTGAGGCGTAATCGTTCCTTTCCAGACACGGCGAAAGCCGTCTCGTTTTCCCTCTCCGAAGGTAACAAAGCGAATCACAAATTGCAAAACGATGAATTGATATTCTAATCGATTCTCAGTATCTTTCCGAAATCATATGAAGATTGTCAAACCCAAAGCGCTGCGAAAAGGAGACGTGATTGGAATTGCGGCACCGGCCAGTCCTCCCGAATCCGAAGAGCGCCTCGAAAAAGGCATTCGATATCTTGAACGCCTCGGGTATCGGATTGTTCTGGGTTCGCACCTCCATCGTCGACGAGGATATCTTGCCGGAACCGACCGGGAGCGTGCATCGGACCTTTACGAACTCTTTTCTCATCCCGACGTCAAGGCTATCTTCACTGCGCGCGGGGGCTACGGCTGCATGAGAATTCTTCCGTATCTGGATTACAGTTTTATCCGTAGACATCCGAAGATTCTGGTGGGTTACAGCGACATCACGGCCCTGCAGATGGCGCTATTCGCAAAAGCCGGCCTGGTCACATTCTCGGGTCCGATGGTCGCCGTTGAAATGGCCGACGGGCTGAGCGGCAAGAGGGAGGAGCAGTTCTGGAGAACGTTGACATCGACAAAGCCGCCGGGTAAAGTGCATGTCGAGAGATGGAACAACCCCACAAAGAAAAACCCGGCCGGAAGAATTATCGGGGGAAATTTATCGCTCGTCGCGGCATTGGCAACGACGCCCTATTTTCCAAAGGCGAACAATCACATTCTTCTTCTCGAAGAGATCGGTGAACGTCCGTACAGGATCGACAGAATGCTGCAGCAGATTTCTCTCTCGGGTATTTTCAAGAAAACAAATGGAATTGTCCTGGGGAGCTTCAAAGATTGTGGACCCGAAGCGGGGAAACCATCGCTCACTCTCAACGAAGTGATCGAACAAACGTTCCAGCCATTTACATTTCCGGTTGTTGGACGTCTTCCGTACGGGCATACCAAGAAATCACTGACAATCCCCCTCGGAGTTCGTGTTCACCTCGACGTTTCAGGCGGCAGCGTGGAATTCCTGGAGGGCGGGGTCGTTTAACATTTCCGGTTCTCCATCTTTGACTTTCATGCGGATTTTGCGTAAATTTACTTTGCTTTTAGCAAACCAATCATTCAAATCCAGGTAATTCAGAATGTTTTCGGTAGTTGAAATCGCTGGTCAGCAGCTTAAAGTAAGCCCTTCGGAGCGAATTTTTGTCCCTAAGCTCGCTCAAAAAGTCGGAGACGTGGTCACGTTCGACCGAGTTCTCCTGGTTTCGGACGACAAAAACGTGAAGGTTGGAAATCCGACGTTGAAGGGGGTCGCAGTGCAGGCAAAGGTTCTCGCGCACGTGAAGGATGACAAGGTGACCGTCTTTAAGAAGAAACGGCGAAAGGGATATCGTGTTCTCCGCGGTCATCGCCAGCAATACACGGAAATTGAAATTACATCTATTGCATAACAGAATCGTGACGTCACCCGGGTCGTGAATCGACGCGCGGGCGACTTGTCAGCTCACAGAGGAGTAGAAAAGTATGGCTCATAAAAAAGGCGGTGGAAGTTCCCGGAACGGTCGTGACAGCAATTCCCAGCGACTTGGCGTGAAGCGCTTCGGCGGCGAAAACGTTAGCGCGGGAAGCATCATCGTGCGGCAGCGCGGAACACGGTTTGCTCCGGGTCCCCACGTTGGTATCGGCAGCGATGACACACTCTTTGCTCTCAGCGACGGCACCGTGCAGTTCAAACGGTACGGAAAGTCCAAGACTATCGTCAGTATAAACCCGGCGCAGTGAGTGCGCTGCGGATTTGTTTTCATCCTTTAGTTCTTCTTGTGATCCCCTTCTTGCAGTTTGCCGCGAAGGGGATATTTTTTTAACCAACCGATCTGATGACGAATAACGAGGTATCACCATGAAAATTACAGTTGTTGGTGCAGGGAATGTCGGCGCGACTCTCGCGCAGCGTCTTGTCGACAAAGAGCTTGCGAATGAAGTTGTGCTGGTGGATGTCGTCGAGGGTTTGCCGCAGGGCAAAGGTCTCGACATGTACGAATCCACTCCGATCGAAAAAGTCGATACGCACGTTACCGGCACGAATGGATACGATGAAACTGCCGGCTCACAGATTGTGGTTATTACGGCTGGCCTTGCGCGCAAGCCGGGTATGACGCGTGAACAGTTGCAGGATACCAACGCCGGCATCGTGAAGGGTGTCGTGGAGCAGGCCGCGGCGAAGTCGCCCCAGGCGATTCTCATCGTCGTTTCAAACCCCCTTGACGTGATGACGTACGTTGCGTACAAAGTGAGCGGTTTCGAACGGCATCGCGTGATCGGGATGGCCGGAGTGCTGGACACGGCTCGCTACCGGACGTTCATTGCAATGGAACTGGGAGTTTCCGTGGAAGATATTCAGGCGCTCGTGCTCGGCGGACACGGCGATTCAATGGTACCGCTCGTTCGTTACACGACCATCGCAGGCGTGCCGATCAGCGAATTTATGGACCAGCCGACGATCGATAAACTCGTGAAGCGGACACGCGACGGCGGGATCGAGATTGTCAATTATTTGAAGACCGGAAGCGCGTACTACGCTCCTTCCGCCGCTGCCGTCGAAATGGTCGAAGCTATCGTGAAGGACAAGAAACGAATTCTCCCGTGCGCCGCGTATCTCAAGGGGGAATACGGGCTGAGCGACACCTACATCGGCGTGCCGGTGAAGCTCAGTAAGAAGGGAATCGAACAAATTGTTGAAGTTCCTCTTACCGCCGATGAAAAAGCGGCGCTCGCGAAGTCCGCGAATGAAGTCAAAGCGAACATTGCAAAATTGAAGCTGTAAGCAGCAAGAGTAGCCCTTTGAATTCAAAGCCGCCCGGTTGATTGCCGGGCGGCTTTTTTGTTTTCCCCGAACCGGAGGCTATTTCAAAAGAAGAAGACGGCTGGTCTGCGCGATGCCGCCGACCGTCAGCCGCACAAAATAACTGCCGCTGCCATACGGCGCCGCATCAAATGACGTGACGTGATAACCCGGCTCCTGCTCATCATCGACAAGCGACTCAACACGTTGTCCGACGATGTTGTACACAACAAGCTGAACCTGGTCCCGCGATGGAAGCTCGTATGAGATTACCGTCGTAAGGTTGAACGGGTTGGGATAATTCTGCAGAAGGAATGCTGCCGGCGGTATGCTGCTCTTCCCGAACGATTTCTGTTCAAAACGCTCCGCATAGGTTCTTATGTCGCCGCAAATAGCGATGTCGTTCGGGCACGAGAACGCAAATGCATCGGTGTATGGCGAGTTCTCAAAAACGGATTGCCAGAGAAGAACTCCGGCGGTGTTGTCAAAATACGCTTCATAGAAGACAGCTTCATAGAGCGAATTCGAAGGCCCGGCCATGCCGGTTTCACCCACAACCAGGGGCTTGTGCGCGGCGTCGGCGAGCCGTTGATGGTCGTCCAGCCATGCAATTCCCTCATCCGGAGTCAATCCCCAGGGCTCGATGTAACAGTGAATGCTTGCAATATCAAGAGTTGAGATTTGGAGATTTTGAGAATAGGAGACGCCGGCGCTTCCATCGAACAACCAGTTCTGACCGTTGTACGATCCGATACTTCTGTAACCTGCCGGGGAAATATCCAGCCCTTCTTCTCCCGAAGAAACGAGATGATTTGTATCGACAGACTTCATGAACAGAGACATTTCCGACAGCCAGTCGGAGACAGTTCTTCCCGAGGAGTCCGACGACCGCGGCTCGTTTGCTAGCTCCCAAGCGAAAATTGCAGGTTCATTCTTGTAAGCTGTGTGGGTAACTGTGTTGGTTCGGTTGAGTATCATCCCGAGATAGTTCTTGTACCGTTGTTTGATCGCAGGATTCCGGTAGAAGTCGTCGTGAGTGTAGGAGCCTGAAACTAGATACCTATAACTTCGACCGCTGATTCCGGTAATCACATTTGATTTGATGGAAAGTGTAGTCCCGGGCACGGAAGGATGCAGATTTGCGTACCACTGGACGTACTGGTTCATTCCGCCATAATCTTCCCAGTTATTGACAAGCGGAATGATAAGTCGCATCGAGAACTCTCTCGCCTTTGCGATCACATAATCCAACGCTCGTAATCCGATTTCATTGAATCTACCCGGCGCAAATTGTATGACAGCCGGATTCGTGCTATCCGGGGAATCAAAAAATCCCCAGGTGCGCACGGCAGTCACCCCGAGGCCTTTGTCGATTTGGAGAAGCTCGGTGAGATGATTTGTGTCTCCGTCGGCTGTCAGGTTCTGAAGAAAATAACTATTCACGCCGATTGCGTAGAACGGTTGCTGGCCCAGGGAGAGATGACTGCCTGAACGAGCCACAAACAGACTGTCTTGCGCGCAGAGAATCTGCGGCAATGCCCAAAACGCGTAGAGTCCGACCACGAACTCGCCAAAAAGAAGGCGAGCAAGTCGGACCCTACCCAAGACAGCTCGCCTCGCAAGGATGTTCATTGCCGCTTGAACAAATAAGCGCAATTGAACTTTTTCACTTCGGTCCCGTCGTGGACTAGATAGGATGCGCCGCTCCACAATGATGCGCCGCCGTGCTCGCCGCGCTTGTTGACAGCGTAAAACGTCAAATCGAATTTGAACCTTCCCTGCGCATCCTGCAAGCGTTTCTCCCGGCACCGGTCGTTCACGCGCTTGCAAGCGAGAACACATGCCTCTTCGGGTGATTTCCCCTGCCGCATCCACTCGACAATCATGACCGAGCTGCAGTTCAGAAGATTCGCTTCACCGAGTCCGGTTGAGCCGGCAGAGCCGACTTCATTATCGCAATACAAACCGGCGCCGATGATTGGAGAATCCCCGACCCGGCCGGCAATTTTGAATGCCAGACCGCTGGTGGTTGTCGTGCACGAGATGTTCCCGTTGAGGTCGATAGCGCTGCAGTGAATGGTGCCGTAATGCCGGAGAAATTCTTCGAAGGTTTTCCCGATATCGGTATCTTCGATGGAATGCTGGGGAAGCCAGTTATCCTGATTGCTTAGGTTCTCCTTCCATTTCAGCCATGCTTCCCGCGCCTGGTCGGTGAGCAAATCCATTTCCTGGAAGCCGTGGGCTTTGGCAAACTTCAGCGCCCCCTCGCCGACGAGCAGCACGTGCTTGGTTCGCTCCATGATGACGCGGGCCACTTTCGACGGGTTCTTGATATTTCGAAGCGCCGCAACGCCCGCCCCGCGATAGGTGGGACCGTGCATCACTGCGGCATCAAGCTCGACGACACCGTCTTCGTTGGGCAAACCGCCGTAGCCGACGCTCGTATCGTTAGGGTCGTCTTCGACAATGTTGACGCCGGCGATGACGGCATCCAGCGCATCGCTGCCCCCCTTGAGCAATTCCATCGCTTTCTCCAGCGCTTTCGTCCCGTTCCCGCTTGAAATGGCGATGGGTTTTACGGCGACCGGGCTTGAAGGCCGTGCTATTGATTCTGTAAGAAAGGATCGCGCTGTCAGTGCGGCGGTGGTTCCGAGCGCGGTCGATTTCAAGAAATCCCGGCGGCTGAAATTACTCATAAGCATTCTCCTTGGTTGTGAAAGAGTGAAAAAATGTAGGAAGAAGTTGAAGAAAAGTCAACCGCTGATGACCGCTGATAACATCTGATAAATACTGATGAGAGGACTTCGTATCATTTGATACTATTTTAAAATCAGCATCTTTTTGATATCTGAGAATCCGTGTCCTGAGCTTGCCGAAGGATTGCCTGCCTGCAGACGATAGAAGTAGATGCCGCTGGATAACCTGCTTGCGTTAAACGTCACTGACTTATAGCCCGGCTCTTGTACCCCATTCACCAGCGTCGCGACCTCCCGGCCCAGCACATCAAAGACCTTCAGCGTGACGTGGCTTTGGCTTGGCAACTGGTAGCTGATCCTTGTGCTGGGGTTGAAGGGGTTGGGATAGTTCTGTTTCAAATTGTAGATCGGGTCATCAAGATTGGTGTAAACTTCCACTCCCGCCGGACCCGTACTTGCTGTATTTAGTATAGTACCACCATCGCCGACGATCCAACCGTGTGAATGGAGAAAGAAGATTGAGTTTAGATAGTGGCCGGTGCCATCATAATATGATACCCACGTTTTCCCTCCATCTTTCGTTTCTAGAACCACCCCAAGATTGTCAGACCAGTTCTCCCCAACCGCCCAACCACAGTTTGAGTCCGCGAAACAGACCGAGTTGAGCCGGGTGGTAACCGAATCCACATGCACCATCCAAGTGCTGCCTCCATCAGTGGTCGAAAGAATGATTCCCCCATCCTTACCACCATAGTCTCCGGCCGCCCATCCCCTATCTAGATCTGCAAAGTAAACGGAGCAGAGACCAATACTGTCTGCAGTACTTTGCGAAATCCAATGATTGCCCGTATCTGTTGTTCTTAAGATTATTCCTCGATTATTTTCATAGTCGAAGCCAACGATCCAACCGTGAGCTTCGTCCTTGAAATAAACCGATCTATAATGACCCTGAGAATACACTGGCTGTTGAATCCAAGTTACACCGCCATCCGAGGTTCTTAATAGTGTCCCATAATCTCCCGCTATCCAACCAGTCTCTGAGTTCGTAAATTGAATAGATAGAAGAGAGCTCATCGAGCCAGAGGTCTTGGGGATCCACGTTGTTCCACCGTCTGTAGATTTCAAGAGCACGCCATAGTATCCAACTGGCCATCCCGTATCTTCGTTGAGAAAATATATTGAAGTGCAATATCCACCCGTAGCTGAATCCGTCACTTGAAGTTTCCAATTCCTGCCACTATCTGTGGTTTTCATTATGCCGTATCCGGCAGCCCATCCCACGCTCGAATCACAAAAATAGACGGAGTTCAGATTGATCACTTCTCCGAAGGATTGGGGTGACCAGTTCATTCCCGAATCAATAGTCCTCAGGATAGTCCCATATTGGCCTACAGCCCAGCCGAATTTGTTATCCGCGAAGTATATTGAATTGAGATCGTGCGACGGATGGATTACCTGGGATGACCAACTTCTCCCTCCATCCGTTGTGTTTAAGATTATTCCACTTCGTCCAACCGCCCAGCCGTTGTCTTGATCGTAAAAAGCAATCGAAGACAGTCCGAAATAACGATGTATATATTGCAGTGTCCAGTTGATGCCCTCATCGGTTGTATGGAGAATGTAACAACTATCAACAGGTCCCTCAAACGTTTGATGATTCCCCACAATCCAACCGTTGTTCTCATCGGTAAAAAACACGCGACTGAGGTCAACGTCTGGCCGAGCGTTTTGAGGGACCCAATCAATCCCGCCATCTACCGTTGATAGGATAGTGCCCTGGTCTCCTACAGCCCAACCCGTTGATCTGTCGACAAAATGAACTGACTCGATGCGGTTGCTAATGCCGGTGCTTTGGAATTGCCAATTCATGCCAGCATCGGATGTCTGCCACACGGTACCATTGTTGCCAACAAGCCAACCGTATGTGGAATCCACAAAGTATATTGCTGTCAGCCACACATTCGGCTCTATGCTCAATTGAGTCCAACTCTCTCCTGCGTCCGTTGTGTGCATGGTAATTGCAGTGTTACTTACAGGGTTGAATCCGGCTGCCCAACCGAGATTGTGGTTGACGAATACGACAGATGTCAGCCACGCGTTGACGTCCTGCATTCGCCAGGTGATACCTCCGTCTGAAGTCTTAAGAACCTTTCCACGACCCACCGCAATGGCAGTCAGGGAGTCATAGACATGAAT